>OIXL01000112.1_pt1 | contig 46428 bp, 37 predicted proteins | sample 1587761 | NCBI WGS metagenome assembly OIXL01 (sample SAMN03283246) | human gut metagenome | biome: human-associated habitat; material: feces | host: Homo sapiens | place: Peru | collected 2012 | reverse complement strand
CGCTGAGTTTTTCTGAATATTATGAAGTAGTAGGAGGCGAGGAGCATCAAGCCCTGGAGACATATTATCTTTATGGTGGATTGCCTGCTGTGGCGCAGATAGAAACTCCTGAAGCGAAACAGAATTATCTTCGTAAGATTTATGAGACTGTTTATCTAAAGGATGTTTTGGAGCGTAATCGCCTGAAGAATTCTGATGGAATGCGCGAGTTGGTGCGCCTACTGGCTTCTACAATTGGTTCCTGTACGAACGTGCAGAGAATTTCTAATACATTCAAATCTGTTGGAGGAGTGGAAATCGGTACTAAAACTATTGGCAGGTATCTGGAGAACCTTCAGGATTCCTTTATCATCAGCGAGGCTTTGCGTTATGATGTGAAGGGGCGCAAATATATTGGTACTGGTACCAAGTATTACTTCGAGGACATCGGTATCAGAAATGCCGTGGTAGATTTCCGGCAGATAGAATTCACTCATATCATGGAAAATGTGGTTTATAACGAGTTGCGGAAGCAGGGCTATACTGTAGATGTGGGGTCAGTGGAGAGTTTCAAACGAGATGAGAATGGCAAGCTGCAGCGTAGGAATCTTGAGATAGATTTCGTGGTGAACCGTCATGATGAACGCCTCTATATCCAGTCGGCTTACGCCTTGCCTGATAAGGAGAAGGTAGATCAGGAGCAGGCTTCTCTTTTAAATGTAAACGATGGCTTCCGCAAACTGATTATCGTAGGGGATAGATATCGTTCGGGTTATAATGAAGAAGGCATTCTGATGATGAGCCTCTCCGATTTCCTTTTGGGGAAAGAAAATAAGGGATAGATGGTCTTGAAGAAAATATCAAGAGCGGAAGAACTACTATTAATCCAAGTTGTTGTTCTTCCACTCTTTGCTTTTGTTTCTGAGTACTTCGCTTACAGGCTTCCATTCCTTCCTACATGTTTAAAATGTGCATTTTTTGCCGAAAAATCATATTAATGGGAGTTTTCAACTATTGCCGTAAATGTTCTATTTAGCCTATAAAAGTTCTATTCAAAGCCTTATCTTTGTTCTGTTTTGCGGAATAAAATCGTTAAACCACAGATAAATCTATGTTCTAAACTTTAGAACATAAGTTCGATACTTTAGGACACAAGTTCTAAACTTTAGAACATAAGTTCGATACTTTAGAACATAGATTTATAGGCTAAAGAAAACAATTACTTCCCTTTCTGTATAAGTGCTACTTAAAGAACACTGTTGTGCCATAAGCAGGCATTTTTGCTGCATCGGCATTTATAAGAACAGCATAAATACTTATAAAATCAGCATTTATAAAAAGCAATATGTCGAAAACAAGAGTCTTATTACTTTACGCCTCCTGAATCAACGTTTTCCCCAAAAAGTGAAAAGGCCATCCTCACGGACAGCCTAATACATTTATACAAAAACATTATGAATTCTTTATTATTAGCGAACAAGATTCTACTTTATCAAAATCAATATATCTATCTAAAAGCTTCAAACAGTTAATTCGTAAGACCGGCCGCTGCCTGAGCCTTGCGACACTTGCGCTCACAATAGCGTTCGCACTGTGCACAAATGTCATAGCCTAACATGGCACCCAAGATAAAGTCTTCTTCGGGTGTCAGTTGGCTGAGAGGTTTGTTAACCATCAGACGGATAGCATCCAGACACTCAGGCTTGCCAAAGAACAAGTTCAGTCGACCATTGCCCACAGGCTGAACGATATAACTGATGTTCTGACTTTGCAATCGGGTTATGGCAAAAGACTCAAATCGCTCGTTGAAGGTGAAAAGCACCATGCGGCGCACACCTTTTTTATATTCATATATATGATTCATCAGAACCTTCATGTCCGTTGGCATCACTTCTTTCTGTTGCATAATATCCGTCTGTTAGTTAAAAAAATGACTGTGTTACAGGAGCATTCTCCTATACCGCATTACATTAAAGCGAAGGCTTAATGGCCTCAAGCCATGCATCAATGCGTTCCTCGGTCTTATCGTCCTCGTTGACATCGTCAAGAGCAAGACCTACGAATTTTCCATCTACAACTGCATCGCTGTCATCGAAAGTATAACCCTCTGTCGATACTCCTTCGAGAACATTGGCACCACCCTCTTTGGCAGCATCATAAAGTTCCTTCATTCCGCCACAGAAGGTATCAGGATAAGACTCAGCATCGCCACAACCGAAAAGAGCGACCGTCTTGCCGGAAAGACCTGCTGACTTCAACAGGTTGATGCCATCGTACCAGTCGTCCTGCAACTCGCCTGCTCCCCAGGTGGAAGTTCCCAAAATAAGGTTGTCATGATCTGAGATGGCGGCCTCATCGATGCTGGATACATCTACTGCACTGGCGCCCAACTTACCGGCTATTGTCTCTGCTATGCTCTGGCAGGTCCCTGTGGAAGAGCCATAAATTACAATTGTTGATTTCATACGCTATAATTACTTTAGTTACATTGTTTCTTGTTTACGGCTGCAAAGATACGACGATTTTCCCAATGCCGCAATACCTAAAAATAATGGTTTGGCATGAATACCTACATATAATGACTCGACTTTGGCTGGTTCTATCAACAACAAAAAAACTGCGGACAGATTGCTCTGCCCGCAGTTCTCCTCATATAATCTCTCTCTTACTTTACATAAAAGTCTTACTTGATGCCACGATTTACGAGAGTGACGTTCAGCAACATCAGATACTTGCGATACTGAGTGTTTGAAAGGATGACGTGCATGTACTTCAAGTCCTTGTTGATGGCCTTGTCGATCATAGCCTTGCGGTCGTCACCTGCTGCTACGGCAGCATTCATCATATCTGCAGTGAAGTTCTTGTGTACATCTGCTACAGCCTCAACCTGGTCGATGTTCAAACCGAGAGCATCAGACAAGCTGTTCATGTTTACATTCATGTTGAAAGCAGCTGTTGCTGTTGTTGCACTTGCATTCTCATCTGCTGCAAAAGTAGTTGTCATACTGAACAATGCTACTGCCAAAATCATCAATTTCTTCATAATCTTTTTACCTTTCTTTTCTTTAATTCTACATTATCCTTACTAATCTCTTTGTGTATGTCTTCCTGAAAGACACTGCAAAGATAAGCACATTTTGCTGTGCACGCAAACATTTCAGCTAAAAAGAAAGACTTTTAGTCGTATTTTTGATATAAATCAACATGAATATCCCCTTCTGGCTTACTTTTCGTAAGATTTCACACAAAATAACTAACATAAGCAAAGATCTCTGAGCCTTTTAGCTTCAACATTGTTAATCACCTGGCTACAGCCATTGCTTCGGCTATATTAGAGAATACAAAGCAGCAATAATGCGACATTTTGAACGATTCATTCGTTAGTCTCAGCAAGATTTTGTATCTTTGCAAACTAAAAATATACATATAAAGCCAAACAGAATCAATGGAAGAACAGAATCATATAGACAAAGCGCTTGCCTTCATGGAAAGCCTTGAAAGATTGCACAACCAGCTAAAAGCTGCCGAAGAGCAACAGAAATTGCTACTGGCTCATCTGCTCGACCTGAAGAAAGAGGGCAAGACTGACTCGGAAGAGTATGCCCAAACATCACAGCAGAGCAAGAACCTGCAAGACATCATCGACAAGTGGCGCCCCATCTATCAGGAACGCCTGGAGATGGTGAAAGATGTACAGAACAAAAAGAGAGACAAGAAATAACAGATAATAATAACAACAATAATAATAAAGAATTAACATGGAATCAAACAAATTCATCAGCGTATCATACCAGTTGTACGACATCACAGATGGTAAGTCTGACCTCATCGAACAGACAAGCGACGAGCGCCCATTCATCTTCGTTAGCGGCATGGGAGTAACACTGCCAGCCTTCGAGGAGCAGATAGTCAACCTGGCTAAAGGCGAGTCTTTCGACTTCACCCTTACACCAGAGCAGGCTTATGGCGCACACTATGCAGAGCGTGTCATCGACTTAGAGAAGGAAATCTTCACCATCAACGGCCAGTTTGACGCACAGCACGTACAGGTAGGCGCCATCATTCCTCTGCAGAACGAGGACGGCAACCGCTTCAATGGTGTGGTATTGGAAATCGGTGACAGCAAGGTGAAAATAGACCTCAACCATCCTTTGGCTGGCAAGATACTCAACTTCAAGGGTGAGATAACTGAGAGCCGCGAGGCTACTGCCGAGGAAGTGGCAGGAATGGCAAAGCTCATGAGCGGAGAAAGCCACGGCGGATGTAGCGGTTGCAACGGACACTGCGGTGAAGGCGAATGCGGTGAAGGTCATTGTGGCGGTGAAGGTCATTGTGGCGGTGAAGGTCATTGTGGCGGTGAAGGCCATCATGGCGAAGGCCACTGCGGTTGCCACTAATTCTTCCTTCAAAAGGTCAACATATCAACTAAGCAAGAACTTTAACAACAGATAGACAATGAGGAATACTTTTGGTCATCTCTTTACCCTCAACACCTTTGGCGAAAGTCATGGAGTGGCTGTGGGCGGTGTCATCGACGGATTTCCTGCAGGCATAGATATCGATATGGAGTTTGTACAGAATGAACTGAATCGACGTCGACCCGGACAAAGCCATATCACCACATCACGCAACGAAGCCGACAAGGTGGAGTTTCTCAGTGGTGTGTTCGAAGGCAAGAGTACAGGAACACCTATCGGTTTCGAAGTACGCAACACCAACCAGCACTCGCAAGACTATGAGAACATGCGATGCCTGTTCCGTCCGTCGCATGCCGACTATACCTATTATAATAAGTATGGCATACGCGACCATCGTGGTGGAGGCCGCTCTTCTGCCCGCATCACCATTGCCCGATGCGTAGGTGGAGCCTTGGCAAAACTTGCCTTGCGCCAGTTGGGCATCAGCATCACTGCCTACACATCTCAGGTAGGCGACATCGCATTGGAAAGAGATTACCATCTGTATGACTTAAGCAAGACTGAGGACAACATCGTGCGATGCCCCGACCAGCAGAAAGCCAAAGAGATGGAAGAGCTCATCGCCCAAGTGAAAGCCGATGGCGACACCATAGGAGGCGTGATCACATGCGTCATCAAGGGATGCCCGGTAGGATTAGGCGAGCCGGAATTCGACAAGCTGCATGCACAGTTAGGCGCAGCCATGCTGGGCATCAATGCTGTGAAAGGCTTCGAATACGGTGAAGGCTTCGACGGTGTGACGGCACGAGGCAGTCAGCAGAATGACACGTTCGTACCAGGCATCACGACTGCCACCAATCACAGTGGAGGCATACAGGGAGGCATCAGCAACGGACAGGACATCTACTTCAGGGTAGCATTCAAGCCTGTTGCGACCATCCTGAAAGAGCAAGACACCGTAGACCTGGAAGGCAATGCCACCAAGCTGACAGCACGGGGCAGGCACGATCCATGCGTTCTGCCAAGAGCCGTTCCTGTGGTGGAAGCCATGGCAGCCATGGTCATCCTCGACAGCTATCTCGTCAACAAGAGTGTGAAGCTATAAGATAATGAAAAGAAAAAGAAGACTCAGAAAGAAACGCATATTTACTATTTGCTTAGTCATGGTTATCGGCATCTCTCTGCTGACACGACGCTGCGTCACAAGTTGCTCGGACAACAAAGCATCGGTTACCGATACACTGCCTAAGGCTCACCTCAACAACTCACTCTCTGAAGGCAAAGCCTACCACGAAATGGACTCGCTCATTGAGCGATACCTGAAGAGATGGGAAATCAATGGCGCCCAACTGGTCATCACCCGCAACGACTCTCTGCTGTATGCACGAGGTTTCGGATGGGCAGACAAGGAGAAAGGCATCAAGATGCAACCATCCATGGTAATGAGATATGCCTCGGTATCGAAACTCATCACTGCCGTGGGTATCATGAAACTTTGGGAAGCTAAGAAGTTGAGTATGGGCGACAAGGTTTTCGGACCCAAGGGAATTCTGCGAGACACCTTATATAATAACAGCATCAAGGACAAGCGGTACTACGACATCACCGTGGAACAACTGTTGCGCCATCAGGCTGGATTTACCAACTATGCCGGCGACCCGATATCTTCCACCCGCTACATCATGATGCAGAACCGTCTCACTACGCCTCCCGATCATCCTACGCTGCTCAAGATTCTCCTGAAACGGCATTTAGGATATACACCTGGTGAAGGCAAGTGCTACTCCAACTTTGGATATATTCTCCTGTCGATGATTATAGAGAAGAAGAGTGGCATGAGATATGAGGACTACATGCAGAAGTACGTGCTCAACCCTGCCGGATGCTACGACATGCACATCGCCGGTACCTACTATAAGGACCGACGTCCCAATGAGACGAAGTACTACATGCACCAAGGCAGCATCCCTGTATATGAATACAACAACAGCGGTAGAATGGTGGAGAAATGTTATGGCGACACAGACATTCCACGTCTGGCAGGAGCCGGAGCATGGTGCGGTTCGGCAGCTGAGCTGAGCCGACTGATAGCCAGCATAGACGGTATGCCCCACGTAAAGGACATCCTCAGCAAGAAGAGCGTGGACTTTATGACCCGGGAACAGTCAGACCACCAATACTCCATCGGCTGGAACTACACACCGAAAAAAGGACGTCCCTGGATCCGAACAGGATCACTTGCAGGAACCTCAGCCCTGATTCTGAAATACGACGACGGACAATGCTGGATTCTCATCACCAACACATCGACATGGAAGGGACATGGCTTCTCCAACGACTCGATGGCTTTCTTTGAGAAGATGCGTAAGAAGTACATGGACAGCATGCCTAAGCAAGACCTCTTCCTGCACGTGAAATAAAAACACAGAAAGAGAAAGAAGAAAAACCAACGGGCATGACAAAGCCGACAATCAAGAAAGAACTCAGCAAGAAACCCATAAAACAGAAAAAGGATACATCCTGACTGGATGTATCCTTTTTTGTTTTTATGATGTTTTCTACTTTATTAATTAGAATGTGTACTTCACACCAACCTGACCACGCCAACGGCTGTAGTAGTCGCTATAGTACTTGATAGGCTTGGTAGAATCGTTATCGAACTGGTATGTACCATTATCCTTATAAGTAATTGGAGAAACAAACTCGCTGTTATAGCTGCTGCCATAAGTATGTCCCCACTTATTGTTAAGCAGGTTGGCAACATTGAGAATGTCCATAGTAACCTCCAGAGCATGAATCTGCTTACCGACCTTGATACCAAACTTCTGACCGAAGTGGAAGTCGAAATGACCCTCGAAAGGCAAGTTATCAGCATAGCGCTCATAGTACTCACCACGATGATCCTTCAGATAAGGAGTGTTGGCCAACCACTTCTTCAAGTTGGCACGCTGCTCGTCTACAGTGTACTTCACTGTCTTGTTGTCAGCCTTCATCACATTCGAGAACGGCATCTTGTCGATCTGAGCATCTGTAGGGATGAAAATCAAGTCATTGCTTGCACCGTCGCCATTGACATCACCATTATAATAGAGTGAGTAAGGAGCACCACTCTGACCCTGATAAATCAAACCAACAGTGGTAGTGAAGAGCTTGCCGGGTCCCCAGTTGAGATGATAGAAGGCAGAAGCCTTAACAAGGTGAGGCACATTGAAGGCGCTGTTTGCCATCTCAGGATCATTGCTAAAACGATATGAGTGGTTGTTACGCCAGTTGCTCTGGGCTACAGAAGAGATAGAGCTGCTGATAGCCTTTGCCTTGGTGAATGTGTATGACGCATTCAGATCAAGACCGAAGTCAAAGTGCTTAGTTGCAGACAATGACAAGTTGTAAGAATAGCCCTTGTCGGTATTGCGCATAGCATAGATGTTGCTGAACTTGCCGGCAGATGCTACCTTATGATACATAGGACGGCTCTCCCATGACATATCTGATACCTGACCCAGAGTCTGACCTGTTGGCTCGTAAGCGATGTTCTGATAATAGATATCATTCAGGTTCTTGCTGAAGATAGCCTCTGCAGTCCAGTCAATACCCAAAGCCTGGAAGTCGAAACCTAAGTTGATACGCAGGTTCTGAGCGAACTTGAAGTTCTTGTCGAATACATTGACCAACTGGCTACCAGTTGCTTTCAGAAGTTCTGCATTCTTATCCTGCTTATTAGGATCTACGATAAGAGATACATTGGCATTGTTCTTCACTGAGTAAGAAGAGAACTGCACACCAGTGTTGGTGAAGCTGTTGCTCAACCATACGAAAGGAATACGACCAGTAAACATACCGATACCTCCACGGAGGATAAACTTACGATCGTTCTTGATATCCCAACGGAAACCTACACGAGGACTCCACATTGGAGTGCTGGAAAGTTTCTGATTGGTACGATAGCCATAGCCCGCAGCTGCAGCCCATTCATTAAAATCTTTATTCTCGGTAGGAGTATCAAAGAACAAAGGTATCTCCATACGAAGACCATAGGTGAGCTGGAAGTTATTGGTAGCATCCCACTTGTCCTGTACATAGAAGCCCAACTGACCTGCACCGAATGATGGAGCCCAGAGAGAACTGCCTGTTACATCCTTATTGGCTGTGGTATAGTAGAAGTTCTTAATCAACTTACCATTCTTGGTATCAATATAATTGAAGAAGTCTGATGGAGAATCGAAGTAATAGCAACCATAGAGATTCTGAATGAAGAGATTCTCAAACTTGTAGAACTCGTTGTGAGTACCAAAAGTAAAGGTGTGGTTGCCACGATACCATGTGAAGTTGTCCTCGAAGGTAAAGATGTCCTGATCAAGGCTGTTGGCCATAGAAGAGTACTCGTTACCGATATTCACAGTACCATTGCCTACATTATAGATAGTTACAGAAGGAGCTGCTGCACCTGAGCTACGGCTGTCGCGAACACGAACGTATGACAAGCGGGCCTCATTGCTGGTGTATGGAGAGAGACGACTCTGCAACTCAGCAGCGAAAGAATGAGTCTTAGAAGCGAACTCATAAAGATGGTCAGCTGTATTCAATGATGCCATACCACCCAAGCCTAACAACTGCTTAGCGTCTACATAACTCCAACGAATAGAGAACTTATTGAAGTCGTTGATGTTCCAGTCGAGCTTCAAACCACCCTTCTGGCTCTTGATAGACTTGTCCTTGTTGGCCCAAGTTCCATTATACTCATAGTTGCCACCATCATCAGTTTTACCCCATGCTTTGTAAGCATCGAGAATCTGCTGTGCAAGGTCGGAATCAAACTTAGCACCCTCGCTACCGAAAGAATACTGAGTAGGATAAGACTTATTGGTATTCTCGTAGTTGGCGAAGAAGAACAACTTGTTCTTGATGATAGGACCACCCAAGGTGAAACCAAAGCGTGTCTCCTTCTCCTTGTCGTAAGGATTAGACATCGTGCCGTCCTGCATCTTGTAGTGACGACCTACCAAACTCTCGTTGTTGCCATCAAAATAGGCACTTCCGTGGAACACATTTGTACCACTCTTAGTAACCGCATTAATGGCACCACCAGTGAAACCACCCTGACGAACATCGAAAGGAGCCACATTGATCTGAATCTGTTCGATGGTCTCCATAGATACAGGCTGGCTACCTGCTTGACCACCATTGCTACCATTCTGGGTAAGACCAAACACGTCGTTGTTCATCACACCATCAATCTGGAATGAGTTGTAACGGTTGTTGGTGCCAGCAAAAGACATGGCGCCAGACTGACCATTGGTAGATACCTGCGCATTCATGCGGGCAATATCAGCAATACTGTGGCTGATACTTGGCATTTCAGCAATCTGCTGCGCATTAATACTCTGAGCAGCACCTGTCTTAGTACCGTTAAGGCCAGCCTTGCCAGATACTACAACTTCCTGCAACTCGCGTGCATCCTCCTGGAGAGAACAAGAAAGGTTCTGGCTCTCACCCAAGTTCAAGGAAACATCCTTGAACGTCTTAGACTGATAGCCAATGTAAGATACCTCTACTTTGTAAGGACCTCCAGGACGCATACCCTGGATTGAGAAACGACCATCCATGTTGGTCACTGCGCGATAAACAGTACCTGATGGCTGGTGGGTTGCTGTCACCGTAGCACCGATGACTTCCTCGCCTTGCGATGTCACCTTACCACTGATACCAGAGGTGGTTACCTGTGCCATAGCCACCGAAACTACGAGCACCAGCATGGCGATAAGCAATTGCAATCTTTTCTGCATACTAAAAATGAAATTTAGTTAATAATGAGGAAGCATAAACTTCCTATTTTTATATTATGCTGCAAATTTAAACAAAATTTTTGATATAAATGTTACAGAGACATGAAAAAAAAGTTTTTTATGCAAAAAAAATCCACACTAACGTTTTAGTGTGGATTTCTTACAGCTTTTTAGTCTTTGCGAAGCCATATCCGCATCACTTTGCGGCGGATTGCTATCATGTTGAGTACCGATACTATCAAGAACAAAACCAATCCCAAAGCAATGGCAGGACACATGGTTCCTTCCTCTATATCGGGATAAAGGGCTTCTATAAAATCCATGTAATAATCACGGATAAAGAACAAGATGCACCATGCCACAAGGAGCACCACCACATTGAGAACGATGGTAAGCCAAAGGTAGGGCATCGCCACATTGCCAGGACTATAACCTATGAGCAAGAGATTCTCCAACTTGGAGGAGTTTTTCTGTACCAAAAGGTAGATGCTGAGCATCAGGATATAGAAACTGAGCACAGAGATAACCAAACCTATCACCATGACCATCAGGACTATCATCCTCAGAAAATAAGTGGTCTTCTCGGCATCCAACTTATCGGTTTCCACCTCATAGCCATTGTCTTCAAGGTATTTGGTGATATTCTCATCTCCAGGATTGCCCACCTCTACGATAAGTCGTGTAGGGTCGCTATGCTCTTCGGGAGCAAACTCATGATTGCTCCAGTCCATGAATGCCTGTGGCACAAGTATAGTATTGAGGCGAGAAGAGAAACCTATCACCTTTCCTTTGAACTGTTCTTTCTTGCCACCTGCCTGAATGAAAATATGGAAATCTATCATTCCCATCAATCCGTCGCTGATCTTTGGAAGCGAATGACTCTGTGCAAAACCAAAGTTGTACATATTAATATAGGTACGCGGAAGGATGATGGGCACTTCCTGACTACCTGGCTCATACTTCCAATCCTTGAGAGGCACATCGACAAAACCATCGGGCACACTTTCGAAAAAGAGTTCGCTATTGAGCACATTCACGCCATTGACACCCATCGAGGCATCCACCTTGTACTCGGTAGAGGTAAACTTTCCTATCTTCTTGACAAACTTTTGCGAGGAGATATCGTCCACATCGCTGCCAGAGAAGGTATTGGTACGACCACTGAGGGTGTTGCCCATACCTATTTTCTTACTCATGATGAGGTAGTCGGCCTTCATAAAACTGTCTTGCTGGGTGAAGACAGGCAGCACATCCTTGTAAAACTGAAAGCCGAAAAGAACGATGAGCATACCGAAAAGGTTGGCAAAGGCAAAACCTGCAAACTGTGGTATGCTGATATGCTGACGTAATAATTTCCAAACGAGTTCCATTACACCTTATTATATATATATAATGTATGAAGTACTATTTGTTATAAATCTCTCTACAGCATCAAGGTCTTCTCGTAAGGCAAGTCCATATGCTTTCCGATACTGGTAACTATGACGCCTGCACCTTGCGCCTTGGCCTCCGCCATCATGATGTCGCCCATAATACGTGAGTTATTGTCGTCGAGATGACTGATAGGCTCATCAGCAAGAAGAAAGTCGAAGGGCTGGCAGAGAGAACGGATCATAGCCACACGCTGCTGCTGTCCAAACGACATGCGACCTATCTTGGCATCCACCTTGTCGGCTATTCCCAACATGTCAAACCATTGGAGTATCTGCTGACGACTCTTGAAGCCTGTGAGTTTGTTCTTGATTTCTACGTTTTCCATCGCCGTAAGTTCTGGAAACAAACGCAACTCCTGAAACAGATGACTGATGTGGCGCTTGCGTATCTCTACCCAGTTGGCTACCTTATAAGCGGCCGTATCATCCTTATCAAACATCACGCTGCCGCTATAATCGTGACGATAGCCAACCACATAACTGCAAAAGGTACTCTTGCCTTTTCCACTGTCGGCCTCTACAAGATAAAGATGTCCCTTTTCGAAAGAGACATCCTGACTCCATATCTCAGAATGAAGGTCATCACGCTGGGCGAAGACCTGTGGGAGAACGGAGCGAAAGTTGATTGTGTTCACTTTTTTATATATTGTATATGTTTAAAGTTTTTATGTTGTATACCTTATTTCTTTATTGCAAAGTGTAGACCACGGCTTTGAGCTGTCCAAACAAGGGAGCCAGGAGTCCTGTCACAGCCTGCAAGGCATTATCGCCAGAGCCCGCCTTTCCCAGATTGACAACCATGACCATCTTCTGACCTTTTATCATTTGCTGAATGTGTTGGTCGATGGGATGATTGGAAGGAAGAATGGAGTATTCTGCCGAAAGCTGGTCGTTACCGCTAAAGAATTGTTTGTCGTCAGATACTCCGAAGTAGAAACTGGTCTTGCCACTGGAATAGCAGTAGGCGTTCTTCTTCCAGTTGCCGATGGTACTTCCCTTGGGGCACGACTGTTTCCAATAGTCTATGTCCGAAAGCCACTTGGCATGACTCAGCCTTGCCGCCATCGTCATCTGCATATTGTCGGTACCCAACGATGGCATCACAATGGCCATATCGCCATCCACACTCCGAATGATATTATCCATGTCGATAGCAGCATTGATGCCCATCAACAGTGTCTGCAGTCCCTGGTTGCTCTGCACCAAAGGCAGGAAACGGGTTCCTTCCACATTCATGAAGATACCTGCCAAGGCATCATTGGGCATACTCTTCACATAGTCACCCTTGATAGGACGATAAACTGTCTGCGACTGCTGCAAGGCCTGGTTAATGCTTTTGTTGAAAGAGAAGGTCTTGCCCGATATCTTCAGAATACCATTCTCTACCTTCATGCCTGCGGCTATTACTATCTGTGAGGCATCGGCATCCTTGGGAGCACCAAGGGTGAAAGGCGCAACAAACTTCTCGGGCAGAGCCTGAACCTGAGCCACCATGGCTATGGGCGAATCGATGCTGTCGAGTTGGGCAAAGAGTCTGGACGACTTGACGCCAGCATCCTCGTCGGCATTAAGAAACTTTACCATTTGTCGTTGCATGTCAGCACGGGCATCTGCCACTACTGGTCCCATGACGAGCAGAGCCTTCGAAGAGAAGCCTACCAGCCATGAATCTTTCAGAACGGCAAAGTGGAAACCCTTGCGCTCTGTCAATTCTGTGCAAATATGCTTTTGGGATAATTGATTGAGCCAATTACTGATATTGTCCTCATCGGCTACCTTGGCACAGAGTCCCAAGTTGCCATCAACAGTTTCAAAAAGGTAGAGTTTCTCTGTGACATCGATACCACAGTCGGACACATTCTCCACATGCAGCATCGACTTCAGAATATTCTCTTTGTCTACCCCTTTGCCATCACCATCCGTCGTTTGCATGTCTACCGAAATGAGGGCAGTACTCTTGGATGGTATGGCATTCAGGTAATCGTTATCCGAACAAGCTGCCATCAGCACGATTTGCAGAAGTGCGATGACATAAAGAAAAACATTTTTCATTTTCATCATAATCTTTTTACTCTTCAACTCTCTCTACAGGCGACGAGCCAAATTGGCCATCGTCACAGCCACCAGTCCGGCAGTCTCGGTGCGAAGTCGGCTGGTGCCCAATGTCACCGATTCATATCCTGCCTCGACAGCCATACGAACCTCATCTATGGAGAAGTCACCCTCAGGACCAATGAGCACCGTCACGTCAGCATCCTCATCAGGACAGGCCTTTGTGAGTTCTGTAAAGAGGTCTTTCTTCTCTATTTCCTCATAGCAATGACAGATAAACTTCCTGCCCTTGCGGGGTGTATTGATAAAGTCGCGGAAATTTACCATCTGGTTGACAATGGGCTTCCACGCTTTATGACTTTGCTTGACTGCAGAGACGATGATCTTATCAAGCCTTACAGTCCGCATCACCTTGCGCTCGGAGAACTGGCTGTTCAGGAAGGAAAGCTCATTGAATCCCACCTCGGTAGCCTTCTCTGCCATCCACTCTATTCGGTCCATCATCTTGGTAGGAGCAATGGCCAAGTGGACATGCCCACGCCAGGCAGGTTGCTGCGGCATCACCTCCTTCACCTCATACATACAGCGCTTGGTGGCAGCCAATGTCACCTCAGCACGATAGAAGTTTCCCACACCGTCCATCAGGAACATCTCGTCACCACTCTTGATGCGCAATACTCTCAGGGCATGAAGCGCCTCATCCATTGGCATCTCGGTCTCGGTAGCCGCATCGGGCACATAGAAAAATCTGGTCTCTTTCATCAGTCTGTCATTAGTTTGTTTCTGGTTTATCTCCCTTGGGATGTCGCTTTTTCAGCTCATCACGCAGGCTGGAAGCCAACTCGTAGTTTTCGTTCTCTATAGCTTTGCGTAATGACTCCTCCAACATCTTGTCGGTGATGACATTCACAGGCACAGCCATCTGTGTGAAATTAGGATTGTATTCTGCCGATTGTTTGGTCATCAAACCACGATCGGCATAAATCTCCATTCCGGTAATGAGCGACAGCAGGATGCCATCCGTACAGCGTATATTCTTCTTCTCGCCTGTCTCTGTGTTACGAAGACATGACATATACTTGCCTTCATGCAAAGCATAGATTTCGAAACGATAGGTGAGAAGAAATGAAAATGGCATCAGTTCTGCCAACACTTCAGGAAGCAAGTCATTTCTCTCCTTTATCATATTGGGATCCATGCGTAACCTGATCTGATAGGCCTGATGGCGATCACAAGGTATCACCAACTGACGTTGCTCTGCCACATCCACAAGCACAGCCAACACCAGATTGTCGGATCCCAATATCTGGGATAATCCTTTGAATTTTAATCTTACGTTACACATTTTTCTTTCAGTTTTATTTGCCCTGTCGCATCCTCAGGAATACGACTAAGCTTTCTTGGGTCTGAATATAACAGCAAAAGATACTGCTACTACCAATGCATAACCGGCAAAAATAAGCCAGCATGGTGCCCACTGGGTCACACCATTTGCATCGGTATAACTATTGACAACAGCCTGAGCCGACAGGGTTCCTACTGTGGCTCCGATACCATTGGTCATCAACATAAAGAGTCCTTGCGCACTGGAGCGGATAGAAGAATCCGTGGTCTTGTCGACAAACAGAGAGCCTGAAACGTTGAAGAAGTCGAAGGCCACACCATAAACCAACATGGAAAGGACAAACATCCATACACCACTGCCAGGATTGCCTATTCCGAAGAGACCGAATCGCAACACCCAGGCAAACATGGCTATCAGCATCACATTCTTGATGCCATAACGATTCATGAAGAACGGTATCAGCAGGATACAGCACGTCTCGCTGATCTGAGAGAGCGAAATAAGGATATTGGCATGGTTCACACCAAAGGTACCCGCATACTGTGGGTCGGCTCCAAACGAGGTGATGAATGGATTGGCAAAGCCATTGGTAATCTGCAGACTTACACCCAACAGCATGGAGAAGATAAAGAAGATGGCCATGCGCTTCTCCTTGAACAGAGAGAAGGCACGCAGTCCGAAGGCATCCACAAAACTCTTGGTCTCACCCTTGGCGCTGACAGGACATGCTGGCAACGTAAAGGTATAAAGGAACAGAATGCAGCTGACCACACCAGAAGCAACAAACTGATTCTGATTGGGCTGGAATCCCATCAAGTCGACAAACCACATCATACAGATGAAACCTACCGTACCGAACACACGAATCGGAGGAAAGTCTTTTACCGTATCCATACCCGCAAGAGTCAAGGCATTGTAAGCCACAGAGTTGGTCAAAGCCAGCGTAGGCATATAGAAGGCCACGCTGAGTGTATAAATCCAAAATACCATACCAAGATTACCGGTCATTCCCATATAGGCTGCACCAAACATGAAGAGAGCAGCCATGAGATGACAGAAGCCCAACAGCCTTTGTGCCGGCACCCAACGGTCGGCAACAATACCCATAAGAGCAGGCATAAAAATAGACACCACGCCCTGTACGGCATAAAACCATCCTATCTGAGAAGCCATTCCGATTTTTCCCAGATATGTTCCCATAGATGTCAGGTAAGCTCCCCATACTGCAAATTCAAGGAAGTTCAATAACGCTAAGCGTACTTTCAAGTTCATTTTGGTAATAGTATTTTTTCTGTTTCCGCAGGTTCCGGACAGATGTTGCCTGTTTCCGACACATGCGAAATTTGGGTTATTTATATAACTGCAAAGATAACGAATATTATTGAAATAAAAACACAAAACGCAAAATTATCCGTTCCAACATGGGATATTTAACAAATTATGTGTAATTTTGCAGCCTGTTTAATTAAATAAGAGAGAGATGTTATTCAGTTTTTTTGTTACGTGTAATAAGATAGGAGCCTTTACCCTGGGCGGTGGCTATGCCATGATTCCTATTATGGAGAGAGAGTTTGTCGACCGCCATAAGTGGATGGACAAACAGGAATTTATGGATATTATGGTAGTGGCACAGGCCACACCGGGCATCTTTGCCATCGATATGGCAAGTCACATCGGATATAAACTGCGCGGAATATGGGGAGGCATCGTGGGAGCAATAGGCATTGCGCTGCCTTCCATCATAGCCATCATCATCATTGCCATTTTCTTCAGACAGTTCAAGGACAACTACTGGGTGGAGAAGTTCTTTGCCGGCATCAGACCGGCAGTAGTAGCCCTCATCGCTGCTCCTTGCTTCAAAATGGCAAAAACTGCCAAGATAAATCGCTACAATGCCTGGATTCCTGTAGCCAGCTGCGCCCTCATCTATCTTTTAGGCGTCTCACCCATCTACATCATCATTGCGGCTGGCGTGTTGGGATGGCTGTATGGAAAGATGAGAAAGGTAAAAAAGTAAAAAAGTAAAAAGAGCATTCTTGCTTTTAAAAGTAAAATACAAAGACTATGTTATTTCTGAAATTATTCATCATATTCACGAAAATAGGTACGTTCAACTTTGGAGGTGGCTATGCCATGCTGTCGCTCATTCACAACGAGACTGTCGTAAAAAACCAATGGCTCAGCAATGCTGAGTTTACTGACATCGTAGCCATCAGCCAGTCTACACCGGGACCTATCGGAATCAACTGCGCCACATACGTGGGTTACACTTCCACCCTGCATGCTGGTTATCCCGAATGGGCGGCGATTCTGGGAGCTATTCTCGCCAGCTTGTCTATCATGTGGCTGCCTTTCGTCATCATGATTCTCATCAGTCATTATCTGATGACACACAAGGACTCTAAAATAGTGAAAGATATCTTTGCCGGACTGCGCCCTGCCATCATAGGACTCATTGCTGCCGCTGCGCTTCTGCTGATGAACAAAGACAACTTTGGCTCACCTCAGGACAATTCCAATGTCTTCGGAATCAGTATTGCCATCTTCGTACTGGCTTTCTATCTCACCGCCTTCAAGAAAGCCAACCCCATCCTACTGATGCTGACCTTCGGCTGCTTGGGACTAATACTTTAATAGAAAGCTTCATGAGGCATAAAAAAGAAAATCCTCACTCAATAAAGCCACTTGCTTTGTTGAGTGAGGAAAAAAAAATTGATTGTCTCACGACAACCAATCTTTTATTAACCTTAATAATCTAATACCATGAAAAACACATTGCAAAAGTACTACTTTTATTTAGAACTCCAAATGTTTCTATAAACAAAATGCAACTATTTAACCTTCCTTAAATATTTTACCATTCCAATTAAACTTTCTTTGTACTTTTATGGCATTAATTAGCTTTTTATCTTCTGCTGAGAGCAATGGCAGAGCAAGACGGAAAACGATGGCATTCTCATGCTGCATGAGCAATGCACTCATCATCCTGGGCTCTATCATCGCCTTGAGTTCTTCAAAACGTGACACACTCATCGTATCTGGTCTTTGCAACAGACTTTCACAAACTCCTTGAATGTCTTCTCCATCAAAACAATGAGTCATCTCGAGTTGTTGCCACTGTTGATCGAAGAACATCACCTCGCTCTCCTTTTCGGGTGCTGCCAACGTTCTTACCATACAAATGATGGAGTCACCACCAGTTTGTGGCAACTTTTTTAATTGTAAGGTATAGACTCTGCTGAGTCTTATCTGCATGAAATCATTGGTCAGCGTATCCATAACACTTGTATCACCCAACGACGTAGTGACCTCTGCCTTTACCTTCATATCCTGCAATTCCGTAAACTCCACACGCATATTCTGCGTGAGGACAGGAACCAAGGAATCAGGCATCGACACCCAGAGTTCTCTTAACGACTTGGCTTGTACTGCTAATGCCACCACAAGGGCACAGAGTACGGTAAATATCTTCTTTCTGTTCATACCTTTTCTGTAGTTTACGACAAAAGTACGGAAAAAAAACATAATCCACAACTTTTCTGCTATTTTTCTGCATTTTTCTACTGACATAAGACGTAACAGAAAACCATTACCAATTTTATTTTTGTCTTTATACATTTAAACTAACTACTCAGCATATAGCCATATGTAGTTACTTTAAAATCGTTAAACCACATTGAAATCTCCGTTCAAAGGCTCTGAACGCACATTCAAAGGCTCTGAACGGAACTTTTATAGGCTATAAGAAAATATTTATATAATATAGGAGAAAAAAATCTCCTGTATTAAGCGATAGTTTCTTTGGGTTGTAAGGCTGATAACACAAGTATAGCATTTGTAACTATCAGTTCTCCATATGGGTGCTGAGTAGTTGCCATTTACACCTTATTAGATAAAAAGACTTAAAGAGCGAGAATAAAAAATGGAAACAGTTGGATAAGAGACAATAAAAGTGTATCTTTGCCGAACAAAGAGAGATACCCCACACATGTTGGGTAAAAACAAAAAGTCAATAAACATTTGATTATGGAAAAACTAAATTTTATCATGGGACTTGTATTAGTTCTGTTTGCATCATTATTTGTAGCATCATGCAATAATGACGACGAGGAATCATTGGAGCAAGAATTTGCTCATGTATTAGATAATCATGGAGTTGCGTACTCTTTCAGTGACAATGGAAACTGTTTTGGTGATGGCGGTGGCATAGTCCAAGCGGACTTTGATAATATGTTCATTGGGCATGGATGGAAGCACTATGCTACATGGGAAATAGACAAGAACGGCAAAAGAAAGTCTGCTGAATATTACAGCAACATGTTAGGCTTAGCTCCAGAAAATTACTATTTTGATAGTGACACGAAACTGACTACGTATTGTCGTTCAGACATTTCCGGTGGCGCTGTAAAGAAGAATGAAATTACTTATACATATAATGATAATTACAATGGTACGTCGCATACAGTCTTGTTGCTTGACAACAACGAATATATTCAGATAACAGGATGGATGTTAGGCGCTCAACCAAGTTTCTGCATGGTTCATCCGTTGGGAATAAAAGCAGATGGAACAACCGTCTATGGTGTTTCTATCTATGTGCAGATGACAGACAAAGAACTGAAGGCTATGCAGGATAGTGCCAAATAAAAATATCGATCAAGCATTATGAAGAACCTTCCATACATAGTGTTCAGCTTTCTTATGCTTTGTGCATTGTGCACAAGCATAAGCAGCTATCACCGAACAGAATACATAATAGCCCAGGATGTGGATCAGGCTTTGAAGCAAGTTCTTGTGAAAATGCCTGACAATGTGGTTACCACAGACACCATACGCTGTTATCGCAACTGCCTCACCATTGCCGAATTGAAAGATACGGCAGGTATTGCCATGCGTACTGTGCGCAGAGATGGACGTTGGGAAACCAAGATGGTGGCAGAGGCTAATTGCAACTTTGCTACGACTTTCATGATGTCCGACCAAAAGGCGTCGGGCTCTCTTTTGTTTATCGGGATACTATGGCTGTTAGGTAGTTTGTGGTATGTAAGAAAGAATAAGCCGGAGCTGATAGTTCAAGGTTTGGCGTTTGGAGGTATTGTGTTTCATGATGATAAATTTATGACCGTATCAGGTGAGGAGATACGTCTTACTCCAATGCAACACTCCCTGCTCGAAATGTTCATAACGACAGATTCTCATACGCTATCGAAACAGGAGATTTGCGACCAACTATGGCCTAAGAAACCAGATGCAAGCGATACACTTTATACGCTAATCAAACGTATAAAACCTATCATAGAGACACATAGCACGCTGAAAATCGAATCAGATCGGGGTAAGAGTTATAGTTTGAAACTCAAATAGATAGGTGTTTGTCAGCCAATTGTCAGGGAAATGTCAGACTAAATAATTGGTTATCTTGTAAAGAGGATATAAATTTGCGCCATAAAACAAAAAATGGTGCAAAATGAAACGATTATTAACAATTTCAATTATTATGACTTCTGTATTCTCCGCTTATGCTCAGAATGTAGACAAGACTATCATGCTTGATGAAGTAACGGTAAAAGCCGCTAAGGTAGTGAACAAATCTGACGGCATGCTCATCTATCCTACCGATGCACAGAAGCAGGCTTCGAACAATGGTTACAGCATTCTTGAGAAACTCACACTTGCCAATATTCGTATTGACAACATCAGCCATACTATTACTACTATTGATAACAGAGGTAGCGTTCAACTGAGAGTAAATGGCATTGTTGTAGGCAAACAGGAGATGTTGGCTCTCAATCCAAAGGATATTGCCAAGATAAACTTTATAAACAACCCCGGCGTTCGTTATGGCGAAAGCATTGCCTATGTAATTGATATAGTTACACGCAGGAGCGAGAGCGGTTATACTATTGGCACGGACATAACTTCGGCTCTTACCACCTTGCAAGGCGACGGCTCGGTGTATGGTAAATGGAACCACGGAAAGAGTGAATGGTCGCTTTCGTATGATGTGAGTGGATATAAAAACAAAGGCGAAAAGAGCAAGCAGTTGGCAGAATACACCTTGACAGACGGCAGTATCTACACTGTTGAGCGAAACGATGTGGAGTCGCTTAGGAAAGCTATAGCACACGATACAAAACTAACCTATAACTGGTCGGACTCCACAGCAACCGTCTTTCAAACATCCTTGAGTGGAACTTTCAATAACACCCCCGACAACTATAATATTAAGGACATCACGGATGGCAGTCGACAATACAGAGCTACAAGTCGAGATGACGACAAGAGCTATTCGCCTGTATTGGATATTTATTTCTTTCGTCAGTTCACTCCACGTCAGTCGTTTACAGCCAATGCAGTTGGCACCTATATCTCCACACAGACCAATAGTTTCTATGATGAGGGAACACCATATCAATATGCGGTAGACGGCAAAACGGCTTCTTTGCTTTCTGAAGTAATATATGAGAACAGGCTGAAGCCCTTTACTCTCTCCACAGGTCTGAACTATAGTTACAAATATACCAAGAACGACTATCGGGGTGACGCTTCCTCTTTGACCAGGACGAACAACAACCGCCTGTACGCCTTTACCGAAATCAAGGGCATGCTAAAGCAACTGCGCTATACATTAGGTACAGGTGCGAGTTATATCCATTACACTCAGAACGGTCACAGATACGACTACTGGACTTTCCATCCCAAGGCTTCACTGACATATCAGTTCAATAACAATATGCAGTTGAGTTATACATATCAGATGAGGGACGTAGTGTCTCGCATTGCCATGACAAGTGATGCCACCGTCCGCACCAACAGTATGGAATGGACAGTAGGCAATCCCGACCTGAAGCCTTCACACGACATGGACCATCGGTTGCTGCTATCATATAACACCCAACGATTGCAAACCTTAGTGGAAGGCTACTACAAGCAATGCCTCAAACCTAACATGGCACACTACGAACGGACCGATGACAATCAATTCATCTATACACAGATCAATCAAAAGGAGATAGACGCATTGGACGTCATGGCATACGCCAGCTATTGGCTCTTGCCCGAGAAGCTTCAGATGGCCGCCAACGGAGGAATATACAGATGTTTCAATTTCGGCTACAACTATACACACTGCTACACATCATGGTACTACGCAGGCAACATCACGGCTTATCTCGGCAAATTCACATTGCAAGGATATGTAGACAACGGCAACCGATTCTTTGAGGGCGAGTCGAAAAGCTACGACGGAGCCTATTCCGCTCTGAAAGCATCCTACACCTGGCGCAACTGGCAATTCTCTTTGTCATGGGTCAATCCCTTCAACAGTCACTACAAATCGTACGAAAACGAACTGCTGAACCGCAATCTCTATAAACACACCATCGGCTATTCCAAGGACAGCGGCAACCAAGTGTCACTCAACATCTCCTGGCGCATCAACCGAGGCAGCAGGCATAAGTCGGCAGAAAAGACAATCAGCCTCAGCGATAAAGACAATGGTATCATAAAATAGATATGAACGATTTCTTTATACAATAGAAAGGTATATGAACAGACAAAAAAGCCATCGCTGCAGTAGTAGCGATGGCTCATTATTTTATATAGTTTTAAATTATTCCTCTACAGCTGCTTGGGCGGCAGCCAAACGTGCGATAGGCACACGGAATGGAGAGCAAGACACATAATTCAAGCCTACCTTGTGACAGAACTTAACAGATGAAGGCTCACCACCATGCTCACCACAGATACCACATTTGAGATCTGGACGAGTGTCACGACCCTTCTTGACAGCCATCTCTACCAACTGACCAACACCAGTCTGGTCGAGAACCTGGAATGGATCGACATTCAGAATTTTCTTCTCCAAGTAAACTGGCAAGAAGCTGGCAATGTCGTCACGGCTGTAGCCGAATGTCATCTGAGTCAAGTCGTTAGTACCGAAACTGAAGTACTCAGCCTTTTTGGCAATATAGTCAGCTGTAAGGGCAGCACGAGGAATCTCAATCATGGTACCTACCTTGAATGGAATCTCAATGCCTTCCTGCTCGAAGAGTTCCTTGGCTGTGCTGCGGATTACCTGCTCCTGCAGATCAAACTCGTTGACGATACCGATGAGAGGAACCATGATCTCTGGCTGAGGATCGAAACCTTCCTTCTTCAACTGGATGGCAGCACCCAGGATAGCCTTTGTCTGCATGGCGGTAATCTCAGGATAGGTATTACCAAGACGGCAACCACGATGACCCAACATTGGGTTGGCCTCACTCAGAGAGTTGACACGCTTCTGGATTTCCTCAACAGAGATACCCATCTCTTCAGCCATCGTCTTCTGACCTGCCAAATCGTGAGGAACGAACTCATGCAGAGGAGGATCGAGCAAACGAACGTTTACAGGATGACCGTCCATAGCCTTCAAGATGCCATAGAAGTCCTGCTTCTGATAAGGTAGAAGCTTGGCGAGAGCCTTCTCGCGACCTTCCTTCGTACCAGAAAGAATCATCTCACGCATGGCCTTGATCTTTTCATTCTCAAAGAACATGTGCTCAGTACGGCACAAGCCGATACCTACAGCACCAAAGTTGCGTGCCACCTCAGCATCATGAGGCGTATCAGCATTTGTACGAACTACCAACTTGGTGTATTTATCGCAAAGGTTCATCAACTCAGCAAAGTCGCCTGTCACCTCTGCAGGCTTGGTCTTTACCTCACCGTTATAAACCTCACCTGTAGAACCATTCAGAGAAATGAAATCACCCTCGCGAAGCAGCACTCCGTCGATTTCTACAGTACGGGCCTTATAGTCTACATTGATTGCGCCAGCACCTGACACACAGCACTTACCCATACCACGAGCTACTACGGCTGCATGAGAAGTCATACCGCCACGGGCTGTCAAGATACCTTCGGCAGCATTCATACCAGCCAAGTCCTCAGGACTGGTCTCGATACGAACCATGATTACGCGGTGTCCACTCTCGTGCCACTTCTCTGCATCATCAGCAAAGAATACAATCTGGCCGCTTGCAGCACCTGGCGAAGCAGGCAAACCGCGAGTCAGCACCTTGGCCTGCATCTGAGCAGACTTGTCGAATACTGGGTGCAGAAGTTCATCAAGCTTGTTGGGCTCACAACGCTTAAGAGCAGTCTTCTCATCGATTTCGCCCTCGTGGAGCAAGTCCATGGCAATCTTAACCATAGCAGTTCCAGTACGCTTACCATTACGAGTCTGAAGGAACCAGAGATGGCCTTCCTGTACGGTGAACTCCATATCCTGCATATCATGATAGTGCTTCTCCAACTTGTTCTGGATATCATTGAGCTGAGCAAAAATCTCTGGCATATTCTCCTCCATAGAAGGATATTTTGTGGCGCGAGTTTCCTCGTCAATGCCCTGGAGTTTTGCCCAACGTATAGAACCTTCCTTAGTAATCTGCTGTGGTGTACGGATACCGGCAACCACGTCCTCGCCCTGGGCATTGACAAGATACTCACCATTGAAGAGATTCTCACCTGTTGCTGCATCACGGCTGAAGCAAACACCTGTTGCTGAAGTGTCGCCCATATTACCGAATACCATTGCCATAACAGATACAGCTGTACCCCACTCTGCAGGAATGCCTTCCATCTTGCGATAAAGGATGGCACGCTCGTTCATCCAACTGTCGAACACGGCACAGATAGCGCCCCAAAGCTGATCCATAGGATTGTCGGGGAAGTCCTTGCCTGTCTGCTGCTTGATGGCTGTCTTGAATGCCTTGACGAGTTGCTTCAGTTCTTCGACTGTCATTTCGTTGTCGAGAGTAATTCCGCGCTGCTTCTTCACGTCCATGATAATAGCCTCGAATGGATCGATGTCTTCCTTGTTGACAGGCTTCATGCCAAGCACAACATCGCCATACATCTGTACGAAACGACGATAGCTGTCGTAAGCGAAGCGCTCATTGCCTGTCTTGCGAGCCAATCCCTCTACTACCTCGTCGTTCAAACCAAGGTTGAGGATAGTATCCATCATGCCTGGCATAGAAGCACGGGCACCAGAACGAACACTGACAAGGAGAGGATTCTCCACGTCACCGAACTTCGAGTTCATCAAAGTCTCAATATGCTGAACCGCCTTCTCTACTTCTTCTTTGAGAAGGGCTACAACGTCTTCCTTGCCTTTTTCAAAGTATTCATTACAAACATCGGTTGTGATAGTAAAACCTGGAGGAACGGGGACACCAATAAGATTCATCTCTGCCAAGTTGGCTCCCTTACCACCAAGCAAGTTTCTCATGTCGGCCTTGCCTTCCGCCTTACCATTACCAAAGGTATAAACTCTTTTTACACTCATAGTTGAATAGGTTTGTTATTTTTAGTTATTGTTTTTTTATGATGCAAATATACAACTTTTATTCTGTTCCACCAAACATAAAACCAACTTTTTGCTATCTCCACATTACATTTTAGGTTGTTTACGTACACACAGACACATTTTAAAGAGCAAACAATGCTCCTACTCTATAAAAGCATCGTCATTCCGTATTCGGGAACTGTCTTTTTGCCTACCTGGCCATTACGACACAAAAGATTCCACGGCTCTATACACCTTATTATATATAGAGACCATGGAATATAGTAATGATTGCCAAGCGAGCAACGTTAAGAAAAACGATTACAGCTTGGACAGACGATCCAGATAATATTCTCTTACGTCATTCCAATGATAATAAGGCCACATATCAGTCTTCACAGCCACATGCACTTCCTTCTCATTGTGAAGGAACTTCACCAGGATGTCGCCTTTCTTGTTCTCGAAGAAAACAATCTGGATATTCGCCGCCATCGGAGAAGCCTTGAAGTCGCACCAATGCTTGTACACCTCGGCAGGTCCAGCTACTGACACATCAAAGTTTTCTACCTGCAGCAGCGCCAACAGAGGAATCACGTTGCCGTCATGACCGAAACGCAAAGTGGCGGCAATCGAGCGATTCTTGATAGCAGAGTCTGCCGACTCGATGATATTCCGGACCAAAGACTTGGAATTTGCCATCACAAGGCCCTTGCTTGCCAGAGGATTGGCATTGCCGATATAGAATCGGTAGTTGACGCACTGCCACAAATCGAACATTTCCTGTGCTGTGAACAGATCATAGAAAGACAATGGAGTCTCAATGTCCTGCATGTCTACTGCAATCCAGTACAAACTCCACATCAAGTCACGAGGATTTACCTCACAACGTATAAAGTCGGCATTGGAGAAGAGTGAAGCCACCAGACGGTCGGGCTTTACCTGAGCCTCTTCAAACTTACGATATTCCTCTACCCATGGACCTTTCTCCCCATGAGTGAAAGCATTCGACTTGTCAGAATGATAGTTAAGATAATTCATGTATTTCTCGCTCATCTCGTAGCTGATGTCGAGCTGAGGATACAATCCCTTGAGACGGTCGCCGAAAGCAGCCATACTCATTGCGCAACGGTAAACCACTGTAGAACGGGCAGAAACGTGACGCTTGCCACGGAACACCTCAGGGAAGTTCTTTGCCATTCGCTCAGCGATACCCTGATGCTGACGCACACCAAGAGGAGTCAAATCTCCTGCACGTCCCTGAGCCTCAGCCCAAACCTGTCCCAGACGATTCAACACATCCTTACCCAATGTGGTAAGGCCGTTCACAGCATCAGCTTTCTGCATCAGTTGGAGAACCCACAGATAATCTCTGTCGCCCAAAAGATAACGGGAACCATGTCTTCCGTAATGGCTCACATAAAACGGCTTATAGCCTTTTGGAGCCGGAGTCAACTTTGCTTCTACCTTGGGATAAGCCAGATAAACACCACCAGCCTTATTCAGATCAGCACTAATTTCCTCAAAAGTTGTCTGCGCATGAATGCCCAGACCAAAAGTAACCACCATGATGGCTAATACTTTCATTCTAAGTTTCTTCATGAATTCGTTTAATTTATAGTTTTAAATTGTCAGTTAGTGTACATTGATATAATGTTATTTCTTCTGCTTGAAACATTTCTTGCTCTAAACGACTACAAAGATAATACAATTAAACGATTCCACCATCATTTTTTCCCCAAAAAACCTCAATATTCGGCTTTTACTCTGCTTTAGCCCGATTCCAGCCATCATAGACGACCAAAGCCAGTCATAATAGACGACCAAAGCCGGTCATAATAGATGACCAAAGTCGGTCGTAATAGATGAGCAGGACAAGACACAAGAGAAGAACGACATCGGACACAAATAAAACCCGACAAGTACTTAGTAACCAAACGACTTGCAGAAAGACTAAGGATAAAAAATATCTACAAGACTTTCATGGTTCACATTTTTTTTGTAACTTTGCAACCAAAATTTAAAAGAATCATGGCAAGAAAGAAAAAACCATTACCATTACTCGAAAATGTCACCATAGAAGCCGTAGCCGCTGAGGGCAAGTGCATCACGCACGTAGACGACAAAGTTGTCTTCGTACCCTTCTGTGTGCCGGGCGACATAGTAGACCTGCAGGTAGTAAAAAAGAAACATAAATACTGCGAGGCCAAAGTGGCTCGCTTCATCCAGAAAAGCAAAGTTCGTCAAGAGCCTATGTGCGAGCATTTCGGCATCTGCGGCGGCTGCAAATGGCAGAATCTTCCCTACGAGGAGCAGATAAAGGCCAAACAGCAACAGGTGGAAGACCAGCTCACACGCATCGGAAAGATAGAACTGCCCGAGTTCCGTCCCATCATGGGAAGTGTGAAGACTCAGGAATATCGCAACAAGATAGAGTTCGGCTGCAGCAACAAGCGTTGGTTCACAGCCGAGGAACTCGCCCTGCTGCCAAAGAAAGAAGACGACACGGTGACCTCGCTCAAGGAACGCCATGCACAGAATGCCATAGGTTTCCACATCACAGGCGCTTTCGACAAGATTTACCCCATCAAGAAATGCTGGCTGATGGACAATCTCTGCAACGAGATTCGCAACTTCGTCTTCGAGTATGCCGATTCACACGACTATACTTTCTACGATCTACGAGAACAGCACGGATTGTTGCGCGACATGATGATACGCAACTCCAACACCGGAGAATGGATGCTCGTATTCCAGTTCCATTACGACGAGGAGGGCGATGAGCAGAAAGCTCTCGAACTGATGCAGCAAGTAGCCGATAAATTTCCACAGATCACATCACTCATGTACGTGGACAACCAGAAGGGAAACGACACCTTCAACGATCTGGAACTGAGCCTCTTCAAGGGCAACGACCATATCTTTGAGTTGATGGAAGACCTGAAGTTCAAGGTCGGACCAAAGAGTTTCTATCAGACCAATACCGAACAGGCTTACCACTTGTACTGCGTGGCACGCGAGTTTGCCAACCTTACAGGCCGAGAACTCGTGTACGACCTCTATACGGGAACAGGAACCATAGCCAACTTTGTGGCACACAAAGCCAAGAAGGTAATAGGAATCGAATACGTGCCTGAGGCTATCGAAGATGCCAAAGTCAACTCGCAGGTAAACAATATCGAGAATACGCTCTTCTATGCAGGCGACATGAAGGACATCCTGACAAACGACTTCATTGCGCAGCATGGGCGACCCGACGTCATCATCACCGATCCACCACGTGCAGGAATGCATCCAGATGTCATCCAAGTCATCCTGAATGCTGCACCAGGCCGCATTGTATATGTAAGCTGCAATCCAGCTACTCAGGCACGCGACCTTCAACTGATGGACGACTATTACAAGGTAGGAGCCGTACAGCCCGTCGACATGTTCCCTCATACACCGCATGTAGAGAACGTGGTACTGCTTGAAAAACGAAGCGATTCCGACATCAAGCAGAAACTCAAGGAGCGCAAGGAACACGAGCAAGCAATAGCAGAAGCCAAGGCTGCCAAAGAGGCTGAGGCACTTGCCAAGGCGGAAGCTCAAGCTGAAGACCTGACCGAAGAAGAACAGAAAGCCTGCCAGGCTTAGCAATATTCTCCCCCAACAACATTCCCTCCTCGGTAATTCTGAAAGAACATGGATTTCCGAGGAGGATTTCTCCAAGAACGACAACACAATCTAAACTTATTAAGTGACGAAAAGAACAAATAATATTTTCGCCATTACTAAACCAAAACAGAGAGATATATAAAAAATGAAAAGAGTATTCCTGATGGCGACTCTACTCGCCATGACTTTATTCTCAGCCTCTGCGCAGGAGAAAGAAAAGAGGTGCATACAACTGCCCTCATGGTTGGACAACCTGAAATTGTCGGGCTACGGCATGACACAGTATCAATACATTGGACAGGAAGGCGCAAAATCCAATACCTTCAACATCCGCATGGCGCGTATTGCACTCGAAGGCCGCATAGCTGGAGATTTCTACTGGAAAACCCAGATACAGTTTAATGGCAACACATCCAACTTGGGCAGCAGCCCAAGAATGGTAGACCTGTTTGCTGAATGGCAGAAATATGAGATGTTCAAGGTAAAGATAGGCCAGTTCAAAAACCCATTTACCTTCGAGAACCCCATGCACCCCATCGTACAGGGATTCATGAGCTACTCACAGAACGTAAGCAAGCTGGCAGGTTTCAGCGACCGTGCCGGAGAACACGCCTCCAATGGCCGCGACATCGGACTACAGTTGCAGGGCGACTTCCTCAAGAATGCCAACGGCCGTAACCTGCTGCATTATCAAATAGGAGTGTTCAACGGACAAGGCATCAACACCAAGGACGTAGACAATCAGAAAAACATCATTGGCGGAGTATGGGTCATGCCTGTCAAAGGAATGCGCATCGGCGCCTTCGGATGGATCGGCTCTTATGCACGCAAGGGAACATGGAACGATGACGAGCAGGGCAATATCATATATCAGAAAGACGCTGCCGGAAACCCTGTTCTCGATGAAAAGGGAAATCCGAAAAAAGAAACTTTCTCGGGCGTACGCAAACTGTCACAAAACCGATATGCCTTCTCCTTCGAGTACAACGTGAACGACTGGACACTCCGTTCAGAATACATTCATTCCACAGGTATGGCTTTTGCCAAAAGCATCACCAACCACGGAGACGCAAACTCGAAAGACTGCAATCTGAACGGCAAGATAGGCAATAAGGCCCAGGGCGTTTATGCACTCGTCATTGCCCCTATAGTGAGCAAGAAGCTCTATGCCAAGGCGCGCTACGACATGTATCAGGCCAACGGCAAGACCGACATGATGAGAACCCAATATGAGGCTGGTCTGAATTATCATATCAGCAAGAACTTCACCATCCTCACAGAATATGCGCTCATCAACGACCGCACTCTGCAGAAGCACAACTACTCCATGGCAGACGTAGAGGTTTGCTTCCGATTCTAAGGACTTGTTTTTACTCTGCCGCCATAACGAGGAAAGATACCCGTAAGCAAAATATATTCAACAAAAAACGACTTGGCAGAAATGCCAAGTCGGAAATATTAACTATAAGTAAAAGAGTATGCAAATGGAATCAGAACAAAGTACACATCGTACACACCATTCGCACCATACACATCAACACAGCAGCACGTCCTTGCGTGCATGCAGCCCACGACACAAAAAGCGCTTGATATTTAGCAAGTTGCTATTCGCTTTTCTTCTCGTTTGCGCCCTGCTTGTCATTGCCGTCTGCGTATGGATTACGATTTATGGCATTTACTAAAATGAATAGGAGAAACCCACAGAGGCGAACTCCTTAAATTGCCAGTAGCTTTGACCATCCTTGCGTTGGGCCCCATCGTCGAATCGAGGATAGATAAAAACATTGGTGGAGATGTAGCGATTGAACTGAAAGGTTATCGTGTTCTCCCACTCCAATTCAGCACGCTTGTATGTGGTATAACCATACAAGCGTGTTTTCCATCTCAGATTGTCGGCAAGCACCCAGTTCAAGTCAATCGTACATTCCGAACCATAGTCGGTCATTCCATGATGTCCCTCATCAAGACCATATCGAGTGGCAAGGTCAGCACGGCCAACATACTTCCAGTTAAGCGCCAAAGGTGCTATATGCACACTTCCCTTAAGACGGTGGTTGAGCCAGTCTACAGAATAGTCCATACCAACAGAGAGGTTGAGATTGAATGGCGAGAAGAAATCAGAATAAATCATTTCGTCATTACTCTTCACACCATGCGTAAACTGAGTTTGGGCTATGAGCTGCAGAGTGTAGTACCAGCGCTTGGTGGCCTGCAGACCAACCTTGCCGGTATAACGTATCATGTCTTCTGTGGTTTTGTACTTGTGAATAGTATCGCCACGCGATGTCTGATAACCAAGACGCAATTCCAACTTGTTGTCCCACTTCACCTTCTGCTTGTTGTTGTAGTTGGCCTGCATGGTTACACTACCCAAGAGCGAATAGTTACTCTCGCCTCCCTTATACCAGTTGTCCGACACATAGTTCTGCAAGAACTGAAGATAATAGTCGCCCCTGAAGGTCCAGAAGTTAGGCTTCGTCACCAAAATATCCATCGGAGCCACAGTAGGCTCAATAGCCACTGGTGCGACCTCTTTAACAATATCTGTAGCAACATGACGTGGAGCTGGTTCAGAGACAATCGGTGCACCCACACTCTCAAGGTGACTTTCGTGCACTCTCACCAAGTCGGGACGGTTCAGATACACATGCATCAGAGCCTGGTCGATAGCCGCCTGCAAAGAATCGGCAACAACACACTTCCCCGGAGCAAGCCGCAAAAAGCGGGCAGCTGGTTCATGATAAAAAGTAAGAGGAATAAAGAGTTGCGAATAACAACTATTGATCTTGGGCTTCACCAACGAGTCAATACGCTGTCTGCTTGCAGTCAACGAGTCCATATATTCTGCCACCCTGTCTTTCTCTACCTTTTTCTTACCGTATCCACCCCTTTGTGCACACACCATTCCTGTCACACAAAAGGCCAACACTAATAAATAATATCTTAAATTCATACTAAGCTTATTCATATTTGGGCACAAAGGTAACAAATAAATCATAAAAGCCACGCCAATATTTACAATAATTTTGGCTAATTCATAATTTTATAGTAACTTTGCAGCCAAAATATTCTAATTTAAATACAAAACATCGTGGCTGAAACAAAGTACATCTTCGTTACCGGTGGTGTGGTTTCTTCCTTAGGTAAAGGTATCATATCATCATCCATCGGAAAGCTTCTGCAGGCCAGGGGCTACAACATTACAATTCAAAAGTTTGACCCATACATCAACATCGATCCGGGCACACTCAATCCATACGAGCATGGTGAGTGCTATGTGACGGTAGATGGAATGGAAACGGATCTTGACCTCGGTCATTACGAAAGATTCACGGGCATCCAGACAACAAAGGCCAACTCGCTCACTACAGGACGTATCTACAAGGCTGTTATCGACAAGGAACGACGTGGCGACTATCTTGGCAAAACCATACAGGTAGTTCCTCACATCACCAACGAGATAAAACGCAATGTAAAATTGCTGGGGCAGAAGTATCACTACGACTTTGTCATCACAGAGATTGGTGGCACTATAGGCGACATAGAGAGTGCTCCATATATGGAAGCCATCCGACAGTTGAAATGGGAATTGGGCAAGAATGCTCTCAATGTGCACCTTACCTACGTGCCCTATCTGAAAGCAGCTGGCGAGTTGAAGACCAAGCCTACCCAACACTCCGTCAAGGAACTGCAGAGCGTAGGTATTCAGCCCGACATCTTGATTCTCCGCACAGAGAAACATCTCGAAGAGGGCATACTGAAGAAAGTGGCAAGTTTCTGTAATGTGGATATCGACTGCGTTATCCAGAGTGAAGACCTGCCAAGTATCTATGAGGTACCTGTCAACATGCAGAACCAGGGACTCGATACCGCCATCCTTCGCAAGATGGATGAGCCGATAGGCGAAAAGCCAGCATTAGGTCCTTGGAAAGCATTCCTCGACCGACGCAACAACGCCACAGAGGTTGTCAATATTGGTTTGGTGGGTAAATACGACTTGCAGGACGCCTACAAGAGTATTCGCGAAAGCCTTTCTCATGCAGGAACCTACAATGACCACAAGGTGAATATCACATTCATCAATTCAGAATATCTGACAGAAGACAATGTGGCAGAACGACTGAAAGGTCAGGACGGTATAGTCATCTGCCCGGGATTCGGTCAGCGAGGAATAGAGGGCAAGATAATAGCTGCTCACTATACCCGCACCCACGACATTCCCACCTTCGGCATTTGCTTAGGCATGCAGATGATCGTCATCGAGTTTGCCCGCAATGTCCTGGGTTACAAAGACGCAAACTCTCGAGAAATGGACGAGAAGACTCCACACAATGTCATCGACATCATGGAGGAGCAGAAGAACATATCAAATATGGGTGGCACCATGCGATTGGGAGCATACGAATGTGTGCTGAAACAAGGTTCGCGCGTGTTCAATATCTATAAGAAAGAACACATACAGGAACGTCATCGCCATCGATATGAGTTCAACAACAATTTCCAGCAGGAGTTTGAGAAGCATGGCATGATGTGCGTGGGACGAAATCCCGAAAGCGACTTGGTAGAAATCGTAGAGATTCCAGGCCTGAAGTGGTACATCGGTACTCAGTATCATCCAGAATACCAAAGCACCGTGCTGAAGCCACACCCACTGTTTATGGACTTCGTCAAAACAGCAATTGAAAACAAAAAATAAATATGAACAAAAACAACATTATCGGTTTCCTCCTGATAGCCCTTGTACTGATTGGGTTCAGTTGGTACTCACAGCCTTCTGCCGAAGAGCAGAGAGCAGCATTCGTTCAGGACTCCATCGCTAAGGCAAAACACGCCGAGATGGAAAAAGCTAACAAGGTTGCGGCGCTGCAGCGACAGGCTGAAGCTAAAGCCAAGGTTGAGGCTGACTCAACAGCCCTCTTCTACTCGGCTTTGAAGGGCAAGTCTCAGAAAATCGTTTTGAGTAACGAGAAAGTTGAGTTGACCCTCAACACCAAGGGTGGTACTGTCGAGAAGGCTGTAGTAAAAGGTTATGTGGGTCACGACCTCAAGGTGAAAGACGGCTCAAAAGACAAGAAGGACGTAACTCTCTTCGATGGCAACGACCAGAGCCTCAAGTTCATGCTCGAGGCAAAGGAAGCCAACATTATCACAAGTGACCTTTACTTTACTCCATCAAATGTCACAAAGACATCTGTCACCATGACAGCAGAGGCTGCTCCGGGCAAGACTCTCACTATGACTTATACATTGGGCAAGGACTACATGCTCCACATGAGCCTTCAAGCACAGGGCATGGCTGGATTGTTCTCACCTAATTATAGCAAGATGGATGTTGACTGGAGCGACAAGGCCCGTCAACAGGAGCGCGGCTTCATGTTCGAGAACCGTTACACTACCCTCACCTATCACGATGTAGAGGGAGGTACCGACCATCTGAACGAGACAAGCGAGAAGATCGACGAGAAAATCGAAGAAACCATCGACTGGGTGTCTTTCAAGAACCAGTTCTTCTCTGCCATTATGATATCCAAGGACAACTTCGACAAGGACGCCTTCATGACTTCTGTCCCTCAGGAGAAGGGCTCCGGCTATCTGAAGCAGTTCCAGGCTAAGATGAAGACCGCTTTTGACCCAACTGGAAAGAAGGCTTCTGAGTTTGAGTTCTACTTCGGACCTAACGACTTCCAGATTCTGAAGAATACAGAGAAGGAAAGCACCTTCGGCAAGGACCTGGAGTTCCAGAAGCTTGTTTATCTGGGATGGCCTATCGTCCGCTGGATCAACCGTTTCTTCACAATCTATGTGTTCGACTGGTTGAGTAAGATCTTCCCTATGGGTATCGTGTTGATTCTCATTACCCTGCTCCTCAAGCTCATCACCTACCCTATGGTAAAGAAGAGCTACATGAGTTCTGCCAAGATGCGCGTACTCAAACCAAAACTCGAAGCTGCTACCGCTCAGTATAATAAGCCTGAGGATCAGATGCAGAAGCAGCAGGCTATGATGGCTGAATATGCCAAATATGGTGTCAGCCCATTATCTGGTTGTATCCCTATGCTGATTCAGTTGCCTGTTTGGGTTGCAATGTTCAACTTTGTGCCTAATGCTATTCAGCTTCGTGGTGAGAAGTTCCTGTGGATGAGTGACCTGAGCACCTACGACCCAATCGTAGAATGGGGAACCAACATCTGGTTGATAGGCGATCACTTGAGCCTTACCTGTATCCTCTTCTGTGTAGCCAACCTCCTCTACTCTTGGATGACCATGCGCCAGCAGCGCGACCAGATGGTAGGCCAGCAGGCTGATCAAATGAAGATGATGCAGTGGATGATGCTCATCATGCCTCTGATGTTCTTCTTTATGTTCAACGACTACTCATCTGGTTTGAACTTCTACTACTTCATCTCTCTGTTCTTCAGTGCAGCCATCATGTGGACCTTGCGCAAGACCACCAACGACGAGAAGCTCCTTGCTATCCTTGAGAAACGTTATCAGGAGAACAAGAGCAATCCTAAGAAGGCAAGTGGCTTGATGGCAAGAATGCAGGCTCTGCAGGAATTGCAGCAAAAACAGCAAGCTGAACTTGCACGTAAGCAGGCAGAATTGAACGAGAAGAAAAAGAACCTCGGAAAATAAAGAAACTTACAACGCATAACAAATGATTGTTTGTATCGCATAGGGGTGTTACACCTTATTATATATATACCTTATTATATATATGCAAACATCATTAAACAAGAAAGAGTGTAATGAATCACTTCACAAAGTATTCATTACACTCTTTTTTTAGACATAAATAAACAAACATCTACGATATTAACCGTTATTCCATTTCATAAAAACACCACTAAATAAAAAAACAGCAAAAGCCATATAACACTAACAATCAACACCTTACATATTCACAACCACTTATTTTCACCACTTAATGATTTAATCAACAAACATTTTGTTACTTTTTTTATTACTTTTGCATGAGCAAACATAGCACTGTCCACAAAGACAAAAGCTATAAAAAAATATACACAAAATCAAATAAAAACTTAAATTTATGAGAAAAGCAAAAAGTAATGCGATGTTGCGAGGATTAGCATCTACAGCACTCGTTCTATTAATCTCGGCTACTGCCTGGGGTCAAAAGATGAAGATTACTGGCACTGTAATCGACAACACCAATGAACCCATTATTGGAGCTTCTGTTCTTGAAAATGGAACGCAAAATGGAGTAGCCACCGATTTGGATGGACATTTTACCATCGAAGTACAACAAGGTGCCAAACTCAAGATTTCTTATATTGGCTATAAGAATAAAGAAGTAAAGGCTTCAAATGGCATCAAAATCACACTTGAAGAGGAAGCTAACATGCTAAATGAAGTAGTTGCCATCGGTTATGGCTCAGTGAAGCGTAAAGATGTTACTACTGCTGTTTCAAGCGTGTCGGCGAAGGATCTTTCTACACGTCCTATCATATCTGCAGCTGCTGGTATGCAGGGTAAAGCAGCAGGTCTACAAATTTCACAAGCCAATGGTCAGCCAGGTGCTTCCCCCACCATACGTGTGCGTGGTACTACATCATTGAATGGTAGCAACGACCCACTCTATGTGGTAGATGGTGTGCCTATGACCAATATTGACTTCTTGGCTGCTGATGATATTGACAATATCCAAGTATTAAAAGATGCATCTTCAGCTGCCATCTATGGTTCTCGAGCAGCTAATGGAGTTATCATTATCGGAACCAAGCAGGGAAAAACAGGTGTGGCAAAAATCAGCTTGAATGCACACTATGCTTTTAATACTGTACGCGACAATCAAGAATCACTCAATGCTGCTCAATATAAAGAATTGATGGATGAGATTGGGATGGTGAAACTTCCTGAAGGCTTGAAAGACCAGACCGACTGGAAAGATGAGGTCTTCCGTACTGGTAACGTACAAGACTATCAGCTCTCTATCACCAATGGTACAGACAAGTTGAGATACTTTATCTCTGGTGGTTACACAGGTGAGAATGGTGTCATCAAGAAGTCAAGCTACAAACGTTATAACTTCCGTGCATCTGTAGAAAATGATATTCGCAAGTGGTTGCGTCTCAATGCCAGCGTTACCTATTCTGATTATACGAATAAGGGTACGGGCATCATTTCTGGTACAGGCTCTAACCGAGGTGGTGTTGTTACGGCTATCGTCAATACGCCTACTTACGCTCCTGTATGGAATCCTGAGAATCCAAATCAATTTTACAACAACTTCTATGGCGTAAATATCACTTCACCTGCTGAGAATATAGCCAGAACACAGAACAACAAATCGGCATACAATCGTTTGTTGGCTACAGGAAAAGCAACAGTTACCTTCATACCTGAGTTGACGTACAACCTGTCTTTGTCTTTCGATCGCACACAAGGCACAACAACCAACTTCCTCGACCCTATCTCTACAACCATTGGTCGTCAGGAATTTGGAACAGGCTATGATGAACGTAATATCAGCAGTGTTATCGTATGGGACAATGTGGTGAATTACAAAAAAGCTTTGGGTAAACATAACTTTGATGCCATGGCAGGTAGTTCATGGACTCAAAGCAAGTGGAGCCAAAACTATATCAATGGTAGCAACTATGCTAATGATTTCTTCCCTACTCTGAATGCTGCCAACAAGATTTTCTGGACAGGAACTGGCTCTTCTGCTTCTGATTGGGCTATCTTCTCTACCTTCGCTCGTTTACAATACAACTGGAACGACACCTATATGGTAACAGCCAATATGCGTGCTGATGGTTCTTCCAAGTTAGCTCCTCACCATCGTTGGGGTTATTTCCCATCTTTCTCTGGAGCTTGGCGTGTGAGCAATGAGAAATTCATGAAGGATATCAAGTGGATAGACGACTTGAAGATTCGTGGTGGCTGGGGACAGACTGGTAACCAGAGTGGCTTGGGCGACTATAGTTATTTGGCAAGATACAATATCAATCGTGTACAATGGTTTGGTGAGGGCAATGACGCCAACGCTATACCTACATTCTCACAAGGCAACTTGAGCAACCCTGAGTTGACATGGGAAACAACAACACAGACTAACATCGGACTCGACCTGACTGTATTAGGAAACCGCTTGACTTTCTATGCCGATTACTATTACAAGAAGACCAAGGATATGCTGATGAACATCACCCTTCCTGCAGGAAGTGCAGCTGCAACAAGTCTTACCTATAATGGCGGTTCGATGAGCAATAAGGGTTGGGAATTTGCCTTCTCCTCAAAGAACTTGATTGGAACATTTAAGTGGAACACCGACTTTAACATCTCATTCAATAAAAACAAGTTGGAAAGTCTGGCTCTAACGCAAGTATATTATGATGCTAAAACCACCGACTATGTCAACGAACAAGTTGTACGCAACACTCCCGGCATGCCTTTAGGAAGTTTCTGGGGTTATGTAGCAGAAGGAGTAGATCCAGAAACAGGTGACATGAAGTATAAGGACGTAACAGGCGACGGACTCGTTTCTGCCAGCGACCGTACTTATATCGGTGACCCTAACCCTGACTTCACTTTCGGTATGACCAACACCTTCTCATATAAAGGCTTGAATCTCAGTATTCTCATCCAGGGAAGTTATGGAAACGACATCTATAATGTCTCTCGAATGGAAACAGAAGGAATGTATGATGGCAAGAACCAAAGCACCAAAGTATTGGCTCGTTGGAGAGTTCCTGGGCAAATCACAAGTGTACCTAAGGCTAAGTGGGATATCCGTAACTCTACCTACTTTGTAGAGGACGGCAGTTATATTCGCTTAAAGGATATTTCACTCTCTTATGATGTGCCACGCAAACTGATTTCACGCTTCGGACTGACTCGTTTGTTGCCATACGTATCAGCTACCAACCTGATTACTCTTACCGATTATTCTGGTATGGATCCTGAGGTTAATCAGTATGGCAATAGTGGTAGTGTACAAGGCATCGACTGGGGCACATACCCTCTCAACAAAAGCGTAGTATTAGGTGTAAAAGTTGAATTCTAAAATTAATGACAACAATGAAAACATATCATAAAATCAAGACTTTAGCGCTCGGTAGCTTAACCATGATATCATTGGCAAGTTGCTCACTCGACTATGAGCCTATATCCGAGCCTTCAGAAATAACACAGGGCACCCAGACAGAAACATCCACAGCTGTTTTAAAGGATAAGGCTGCCGCAGAAGCACAACTCAAGTCTCTCTATGAGTTGTTCCGCAACCGTCAGGAGCATACCCATCTCGACTATCTTTTGATCGGTGACTCTCATAGTGATAATGCGTATGCTGGTACTACAGGAGCCGAGGTGGTACCTTACGAAAACAACTCTATCGATGCCAGTAACTCTGTTTTGAGTAGAGACTGGGATCGTTACTTAGAGGATATCGCTAAGGCCAATGTACTCATCAATGGCGTTGAACAACTGAAGGAAAGTGGCCAAATATCAGATGCTGAATATCATTCATATAAGGCTCAAGGAGAAATATTCCGTGCTTTGATGATGTTCAGAATGGCTCGCCTTTGGGGGTCATTCCCTGTGATAACAACCATCGCAAAGACTATCACCTCAGATAATATCAATGAGGTATATCCTACATATTATCCTCCTCGCAAATCGCCCAAGGAGTGCTATGAGCAGATTATTGCAGACTTGACAGATGCTGAGCAATATGCACCGGATAATGACAATTCAGACCGCACCAAGATGACCAAGACCGTGGCTCAGGCTATGCTTGCCAAGGTTTATGCCGAAAAGGAAGTGCAGGATTATGACAAGGTAATCGCTTATGCCGACAAGGTGATGAAGACAACCGGTGTAGAGCTGGAAGACAATTATGAAACCCTCTGGGGCTATGATGAAACTGCGAAGGACTGTTTGAAGAGAAACACAAAGGAAGGTATTCTGGAGGTGCACTGGACAACCGGTAGCGGAAACTGGGAAACCTGGATGTACGGCCGCCAGTTGGACAACTGGGATTACTACTTTACATGGGCGAAGTGGATTACTCCATCACGCGATATCATCAGCGACTTTGAAAAAGAAGGCGATGAGGTTCGCAAGAATCAGGCCATAGTGTACTATGCATGTACATGGAGCAACTATTATCCTGCCTCCAACTATCCATTCATGTATAAGTTGCGTTCTTCATACAACAATATTTACTGGATTCGACTCGCTGACATTATCCTCATGAAGGCTGAGGCTGAAGCCTATAAGGGCAACCTTGACGAAAGTGCGAAACTCGTCAACCAGATTCGCAAACGTGCCAAGTTACAGGAACTGACTTCTGATAAGACAAATAGCAAGGAAGCTATGATAGAAGCCGTGCTCCACGAACGCCGTTTAGAGCTTGCCTTTGAGGGAGAGCGTTGGTTCGATCTATGCCGCAACAACAAAGTAGAAAAATATCTCAATGGCATTGACAATCGTGATAATGGTCGCATCAAACAAGTTAAATTGTTTGACAGCAACTCTTACCTGTTGCCTATACCACAGACGGCTCTCGACCAGAACACAAACTTGGAACAAAACCCTGGTTACTAATCACAATCTCAAAATGTGAAGATAAAATTATTTCAAATATAAAAAACTCAACTTTCGCAAAAGGGGAAGTTAAAGAAGTTAAAGAAGTTAGAGAAGTTAAAGCCATATGCTTTATAACTAAATATACAACAAAAAAGGCTATTGGCTATAACTTCTAACGACCGAAGGGAGTGATAACTTCTTTAACTACTATAACTTCCGTACATGCGAAACTTCAATAAAAAAGAACTATTCATATGAAATACCATAACCATAAAATTATGATGTTTATCTGCGCCACAGCATTTTCTGTGACAGCATGCAGCAATAGTAATTCATTCTCAGATCCTATTGATTTTGAGACTCCAATCGAAGCTCCCAACCCTATACCTACACAAGGAACTGCCAAGACTTTTACCACAACAGCCGATGGCACATATTCCTTGGCAGAGGGAGAAGCCAAACTTTTTGATGGTGTATCTATGGCGCCAACAACCATCGAAATAGACAAAAATAAGAAATTCCAGACTATCGACGGTTTCGGATATGCCATCACCTACTCTTCTTGCTACAATCTCATGAAGATGAATCCTGAGGCTCGCCTGGCTCTCTTAAAGCGCATTTACTCCACTACAGAGGGATATGGCGTTAGTTACGCTCGCATCTCATTAGGCTGCAACGATTTCTCGAGTACAGAATATACTTATTGCGATAAAAAGGGAAGCGAGAACGATCCTATCAGTAATTTCGAACTTTATAGCGATGAGAACAACTATGTGATTCCTATATTAAAGGAAATCTTGTCTATCAACCCAAGTTTAAAAATCATAGCAGCACCATGGACTTGTCCTAAATGGATGAAGGTTGCTGACATCGATACCAAGACTCCAAAGGATTCCTGGACTGACGGACACCTCAACCCTGATTACCGTGAGACCTACGCCAAGTATTTTGTGAAGTTCATCAACGTGATGAAAGAAAAGGGTATCAATATCTATGCTGTAAGTCCTCAAAATGAACCATTGAACAAGGCCAACTGCGCTTCTCTATATATGCCATGGCAGGAAGAAGCTCCTTTCGTAAAGGCTTTGGCTACCGAGTTCAAGAGAAGTGGTCTTACAACCAAGATATATGTATTCGACCATAATTACAATTACGACAATATAGCAGACCAAGAAGATTATCCTATTAAACTCTACAATGCTATCGGTGACAATTTTGAAGGTTCCGAGTTGGTTGTTGGAGCTGCATATCATGACTATGGTGGCAACAACAATGAATTGACAGATATCCATAACCAACGCCCCGACAAGGAACTTATCTTTTCAGAATCAAGTATTGGTACATGGAATAATGGACGCGACTTAAGCAAACGTCTGATGGCAGATATGAAGAATGTAGCACTCGCTACTGTCAATCAAAACTGCAAGGCCGTACTCGTTTGGAACTTGATGCTCGACAACAAAATGGGTCCCAATCTTGATGGTGGATGCCAAACTTGCTATGGCGCCATCGACATCAATCAGAATGGGTACAATCAGTTGAGCTATAATTCTCATTATTACATCATCAACCACATGGCAAGCGTGGTGGCCCCTGGTGCTGTTCGTATCGGTACTACTTCACGTACCATTAATGACAGCAAGATAACTCATGCAGAATTTTTGAATCCTGACGGAAGCCTTGCTGCTGTTATCATCAACGAGGGAGATGAGAATAAATCTATCAATCTAAGCGATGGCATCCATAACTTTACATGCAATGTACCTGCTAATGGTGTTATTTCGTGCAAATGGAATAAATAATGAATGTCATTTTAGTAATTAATCAACAATAGATACAACCATTATGAAACATATCAAATATTATATCATGGCATTGCTCGCTCTACCACTAATGGCAGCTTGCGGTGACGACGACTACGATGCTCCTACACCTACAGGTAATCCTGTGATGAGCTATAGTGCTCCTACTGCAGCAGTATGGATGGGCGATGAGGTAGAAGTAAAGGTAGACTGTAAGGATGAGGCGGGCGTAGCTCTCTCTACCTTGAAAGCCACCTTGCTCTTCAGCGGTCAGAGTGTAGACGCAACAACTATCCGTACCAAGGAACCTGGTGAATATCTTGTCAAACTCAAAGTGCCTTATGTTCAGAGCATACCAGACGGAAAAGTTGATATACAACTCACGTTGCAAAATGTGTCTACAAAGACAACTACTGAGATGTTATCATTCAACATCAAGCGTCCTCACTTTACAAACTTGCAATTTATCTGTGCTGACGGAACCAAGTATGACATGACCGAAGTAGGCAATTTCCAGTATCAGACTGTTCTTCCCAACACCAAGAAGACCTTCAAGGGATATTTCGCTACCAAAGATGGCAAGTTCGTGTTTGGTTCAAGTACAGGAAAGGACATCAATTTGGGCGAAACCAACAACTTCAATTTCTCGTCAGAGAATACAGATAATGTTGTCATTACTTTCGATGCCAAGAACTATACTGCAGGACCAACAGATGTTTTACCTGTCACTATTCTCGATTTTTCCGATTCTGATGCGGGCAATACTTGGGTAGGAGATATTAAACAAGGTGCAACCTGTAATCTTACTATCAATGGCAACAATTTACCAGACGATTGGTTCTACGACAATGATTGGTTCCAGAAAGAAGAAGATGGCAGCTACACCTTCAAGGCCATCACAGGCAGATACACCATACAGGCTGACTTCACTCATAAGTCTTTCCGCATCTGGACAATGAATGGAAACGAGCCTATGGCATTGAACGCTGATGGTACTGGCGCTATTTGGATAATAGGAAACGAAGGAATCAACAAACCTACTTGGGACGCTGTAAATCATGGTTGGTGGACTGGCACCGATTCTGATGTCTGTCTCACTCCTATCAAGGATAAGGTATACCAGATTACACTGACAGTTGGCAAACAACTTAGAGCATCAGATGTTAATTTCAAATTCTTTGGTCAGGCAAACTGGGGAATAGAATTTGGCGGAAAGCCAGGAAATTATTGTATTACTACCGACAGCCAAATCTTCGGAATAGGTGATGGTAATGGGCACGACAATGGTAATATCTATTTACAAGACGGAGTTACCCTTACCAATGGTGAAGTTTATGTATACACTATCGATTTATCAGCGGGTACGAATAATGGTGTGCTGAAAATTGAAAAAAAATAAAAACACATTATTTATATAACCATCTTAAAAGGAAACAAATAGTACTTTAGGTTTAGAACTGAATAATATAGGTATTTAGGTTTGTTTGAAGGCTGTTCCAAGTGATTGGGACAGCCTTTTTCGAGTGTTTTTCTCGCACAGATGTCATTTACAAAGCACAATATCACTATTCTTTGAAAATAAAAAAGTAAAAAACATATTAAAAATTTGGGATTATCCGCTAAAAAACTTATCTTTGCCTTTGGAATGTTCGCCTACTCAGCAAAACAGGCTTAATTTAAATCTATTTCATAATTTACAACAAACAACAAATGATGAAAAAAATAGTAATTTTGTTTTATATATTGTGCTTCTCTGCACTAACTTCATGCTTTGCTCAGAATAAAAGCCTGGAAGACTTGTACGAGCAACTTGATTTTGCTATCAAACAATCACAACACTATATCAACTTAAAAGAAAGTCGCATCGCTAAAATTAAAACACAGAGCAAACAAGGACATACATCCCAACAACTTCTAAACTCTTATTACAAACTATACGAGGAATACAAAGCATACCAAAGCGACTCTTCTATTTATTATATTCACAAAGCCATCGACTTGGCCAAAAGGAACAACATGAAGAACGACTTTACCAAGTTGAGAAGCTTACTTGCCTTGCAATATTCAACATCTGGAGCATTCACAGAAGCCATTAAAGTTCTGCAAAGCATTGACAAAAAAACATTAAACGACTCCAACAAGAAGGAATATTACATTGCCTATTATCATGTTTATGGAGAACTGGGGTTTTATAATATAGACATAGACACAGACTTAAGTCAAGAATTCTTTAGCAGACAAAACTGCTATCGTGATACTTTATTTACAATATTACCCCATGACAGCGAGGAATACCTCATGAGAAAGGAGGTCTTGCTAACCAGCCAGAATAAGTTTAAAGAAGCTCTTAAAATTAACGACATCCGATTAAGCAAGTGCAAGAAAGGAAGTCGCGAATATGGAATTGTGGCCTATTACCGCCACTTAATATACCGCTCATTGAAAGACGAGAACATGGTAAAATACTGGCTGTTGCAATCAGCAATCTGCGATGTAAAGTGTGCCATCAACGACCAAGCTTCACTCTGGATTCTTGCAGATATACTCAGCAAGGAAAAAGATGTGGAACGCTCATACAAATACATCAACTTTACGTGGAATGCCAACAAGAGATTCAGTACTCGCATACGCAGTTGGCAAATTTCACCTGTGCTTGGCACTATAGACCACAATTATCAGGCGCAACTCAAAAAAGCGAACCATCGACTCATCTTTGCCATCATATGTGTAAGTCTTTTGGTCATCACTTTGGCTTTGTTGGCATTCTATGTCAACAAACAGAAAACGTATCTGTCGAAAGCAAGAAACGAGCTAAAGAAAACCAATACCCAATTGGAAGAACTCAACAACAAACTATCTTCCACCAATGATATGCTAAAAGCATCCAACGACAAGCTCAACGAGTCGAATAGTGTGAAGGAAGAATACATCGGTCAGTTTCTTGGGACTTGTTCACACTACATTGACAAACTGGACAAAATGCGTATCAATGTCAATAAGATGGTAAAGAACCATCAATACAACGAACTCTACTCTATGACTAAGAGTTCAGGAGTCAAGGAGCAAGAACTTGAAGAACTATACACTAATTTCGATAAGGTGTTCCTACACCTTTTCCCCAACTTCGTGGAGGATTTGAATGGACTGCTGAAGGAAGATTACCAAATTCATCTATCTTCCCCTAACAAACTCTCTGCCATGGTGAGGGTATTTGCGCTCATTCGCCTTGGCATAGACGACAGCCAAAAGATTGCAGAATTCCTACACTATGCAATCAACACCATATATAATTATAGGGCAAAACTACGCAATGGCGCAATCAATGACAGAAATGAGTTTGAGAAAAAAGTAAGAGAATTAGGAACGCTGATGAAACATCAAGAACCTGAAAAATAAGAATCATAATTGCCAAAACAAATAAAAAAACGCAAGATGAAGAAAATATTATTATCCTTATTGGCAGCCATCAGCTTAGGTTCTACTGGCTGCTCAGCCCAGTCGGATGGAATCCATATTTTGGCACCCAAGGACTTTATAGAACAGGCTAAAGCCGATACAACATCCATTATTCTCGATGTACGCACACCTGGCGAATATCAAGAAGAGCATGTAGCAGGAGCACAACATCTCGACTTCCTCAATAGTGAGGCCTTTGATGAGGGTATCAAACGGCTCGACAAGTCACACACCTATTATGTATACTGCAGAAGCGGAAAACGCAGCCATCATGCTTGTATAAAAATGCAGAAACAAGGCTTCAAAGTGTTTGACATGGAGGGTGGAATCCTCAACTGGAAAAAGTTAGGAATGCCTACTACTCCTTAATTCCGCAACACTATTAAGAATTCACTTATTTGCCTGCTATTCCCAAGTCAATAGCTTCGCCCAGTCTGTAAGCATGTAATGCTTCATCCACATCACTTTCGAAAGCGTCACGTTTTGGAGTGCCAACTTTGCCGAAATGCTTGTCAAGAACATCGTCTAATGGAGTAAGATTCATTTGTGCCATACATTTCCTTTCTGAATACAAATTTACATAAAGAATAACACATAGTCTTCACGTATCCATTTTTTAG
>OIXL01000107.1_pt1 | contig 47336 bp, 36 predicted proteins | sample 1587761 | NCBI WGS metagenome assembly OIXL01 (sample SAMN03283246) | human gut metagenome | biome: human-associated habitat; material: feces | host: Homo sapiens | place: Peru | collected 2012 | reverse complement strand
CCGCCGTTGTACTTCTTCTCGTAAGTAGCCTGACCTGTAGAAGAAAGACCTACGATAACATCGCCTGGACGGATGTTGGCATTGTTGATGACGTCGCTGCGCTTCATGCGGCAGGTAACGGTAGAGTCAACGATGATAGTACGAACCAGGTCGCCTACATCGGCAGTCTCACCGCCTGTAGGATAGATGCCGATACCCATCTCGCGCATCTCGTGGAGCAGGTCGTCAGTACCGTTGATGATAGCTGAGATTACCTCGCCTGGGATGAGCATCTTGTTGCGTCCGATGGTAGAGCTTACGAGGATGTTGTCTACGGCGCCTACGCAGAGCAGGTCGTCGGTATTCATCACGATAGCATCCTGAGCGATACCTTTCCATACAGAGAGGTCGCCAGTCTCTTTCCAGTACATGTAGGCCAAGCTCGACTTGGTACCTGCACCGTCGGCATGCATAATGTTACAATACTCTGGGTCGCCGCCCAAGATATCAGGTATGATCTTACAGAAAGCCTGTGGGAAGATACCCTTGTCGATGTTCTTGATAGCGTTGTGAACATCTTCCTTTGCTGCGCTAACACCGCGCATCATATATCTATTGTTACTCATATTCTTACTTTGAACTTTGATCTTTGAACTTTATGATATGCTTATTTTTCCTGGTGCCAGAAATCCCATGATGCAAAGGCTTGCAACAAGAGCATTTCTAAGCCATTCTTTACTGTGGCTCCATGTTCTTTGCCCTTCTTCATGAAGAGGGTTTCGTCGGGATTGTAGATGAGGTCGTAGAGCAGGGTGTGGCTGTCCATTGCCTCGTAAGGCAGCGCAGGACACTCGTCTACGTGTGGGTACATGCCCACTGGGGTACAGTTTACGATGACGTTATACTCCTTGATAACCTCAGGGGTGATTTTTTCGTACTGGATAGTACCCGGACGCTCGTATCGACTCACGAAGGCTGTTTCCAGTCCGAGCGATTTCAGCCCGAAGTTGATAGCCTTTGAAGCTCCGCCTGTACCCATGATGAGAGCCTTCTTGTGATAAGGCTCGATATAAGGTTCGATGCTCTTGGTAAAACCGATTACATCGCTGTTATATCCTTTCAGATAAACATCTTCGCCTCTGTGCTCCACCTTGATCACGTTGACGGCTCCGATAGCATTCGCCTCAGGGCTTACCACGTCGAGATAGCTGATCACTTTCTCCTTATAAGGTATTGTGACGTTGAGACCCTTTAGTTCTGGATTTGAGTCGAGAATCTCGGTAAGATTTTCGATAGAAGGTATCTCGAAGTTGATGTATTGGGCATCGATACCCTCGTTCTCAAACTTTTCGTTGAAATAGTTTTTTGAGAACGAATGCCCCAGAGGGTAACCTATGAGTCCATACTTGTCCATAATATTTTTATTTTATTTGGTTGCAAAATAGAGTGTGCAGATGCCGAAGGTGAGTCGCTTGAACTCTGCCTTTGCGAATCCTGCCTTTTTGAACACCTCCATCATGACCTCGCCCTGAGGGAATGCCTCGATGGTCTTGTTGAGATAACTGTAGGCGCTCTGGTCTTTGCTGATGAGTTTGCCATACATCGGCAAGACAGTGTTGCTGTAGATGCTGAACAGCTGCTTCATCGGGAAACTGACCGGCGTGGTGAGTTCTACGATGCAGAGATGTCCGCCTTTTTTCAGTACCCGGCACATTTCCTTCAGTCCCTGGTCCAGGTTCTGGAAGTTCCTGATACCGAAGGCTGCGGTTACAGCGTCGAAGCTCTCGTCCTGGAACGAGAGGTTGAGGCAGTCTTCCTTGGCAAAGGAGATGGTGTTTTCCAGTCCCAGCTGCTTTACCTTCTGTCTGCCTATCTCCATCATGCCTTCCGAGATGTCTGCTCCGATCAGCTGGTCGGGATGTAGCATCTGTGCGGCTAGGATGGCGAAATCGCCGGTACCGGTAGCGATGTCGAGCATCTTTTTAGGAGAGAAGGGCGCAAGACGCCTGATTGCCTTCTTGCGCCATCCCTTATCGATATCCCACGAGAGACGGTGGTTCAGGGTATCGTAGGTAGGGGCGATGTTGTCAAACATCTCCTCTACCAGCTTTCCCTTTTCTCCTGTGCCCTCGTAGGGCTTAATCTGTTCTTGTCTATACATTATATATAGTTTACTTGTGTGCAGCAAGCCACTCGCTTACGTTCTTCTCGATGCGGGCAGCGATGTCGCCTTCCTCTGCAGCCTTGTCAAACTTCTCGCCGGTGATGTGCTCGTACAGCTCGATGTAGCGGTCGGATACGCTCTCTGCATACTCGTCGGTAATCTCTGGCATGGTCTGGCCTGGCTCGTTCATGAAGTTGTGCTCGATAAGCCACTGGCGAACGAACTCCTTAGAGAGCTGGCGCTGTGGCTCACCCTTCTCAAACTTCTCCTCGTAACCGTCAGCATAGAAGTAGCGGCTAGAGTCTGGAGTGTGGATCTCATCGATGAGATAAACCTTGCCGTCGCGCTTGCCGAACTCGTACTTGGTATCTACGAGGATCAAGCCCTGCTTGGCAGCGATTTCCTGACCACGGGCGAAGATGCGGCGTGTGTAGTCTTCCATCACAGCGTAATCCTCTGCACTAACAATACCCTGGGCGATGATCTCTTCCTTAGAGATATTCATGTCGTGACCCTCGTCAGCCTTTGTAGTAGGGGTAATGATAGGCTCTGGGAAACGCTGGTTCTCGCGCATACCGTCTGGCAACTTCACACCGCAAATCTCGCGGCAGCCCTTCTGATACTCGCGCCATGCACTACCGGTGAGGATAGAACGGATGATCATCTCCACGCGGAAACCTTCGCACTTCAAACCTACGGTAACCATTGGGTCTGGAGTAGCCAACTTCCAGTTTGGACAGATGTCTGTAGTCGTGTCCAGGAACTTAGCTGCAATCTGATTGAGCACCTGTCCCTTGAAAGGGATACCCTTAGGCAGAACAACGTCGAACGCTGAGATTCTGTCGGTAGCGACCATCACGAGGATGTCGTCGTTAATGTCATACACATCACGTACTTTACCGTGGTAAACACTCTTCTGTCCATCGAAATGGAAATCTGTCTTTGTTAATGCTTTCATTTTACTTTGAACTTTGAATTTTGAACTTTGAACTTTATGATATGCTTTATTTATGATCTGCATTCTTGATGAAATCTATTTTTAAAGAATCATTCTGTTCATTCTTAATTCTTATTATTTTGAATTATCTTTTTCTGCTTTCTGAGCTTCCCGTGCTTCCGCTCTCTCCTTGTCATACTTGTCGTATGCGTTGACGATGCGGGTTACGAGTTTGTGGCGCACGATATCCTTCTGCCCCAGCTTCACTACTCCTATGCCTTCCACGCCGTCCAGAATCCTGAGCGCCTCCTTCAGTCCGCTCCGCTGTTCGCGTGGCAGGTCAATCTGTGTCAGGTCGCCGGTGATGATCATCTTGGTGTTCATGCCCATACGGGTGAGGAACATGCGAATCTGTTGGGAGGTAGTGTTCTGTGCCTCGTCGAGGATGACTACGGCATCGCTGAGTGTGCGTCCGCGCATAAAGGCGAGCGGAGCAATCTGGATAATGTGCTTTTCCATCATATCCTGCAGCTTTACGGCAGGTATCATGTCTTCCAGCGCATCGTAGAGCGGCTGGAGGTATGGGTCAATTTTGTCTTTCATATCGCCAGGCAGGAAACCGAGTTTTTCGCCGGCTTCTACGGCTGGTCGCGAGAGGATAATTTTCTTGATGGCTTTTTCCTTGAGGGCCTTTACGGCAAGGGCGATGCTGAGATAGGTCTTACCGGTACCGGCTGGTCCCACGGCAAATACCATGTCGTTCTTCTCGTAAGCATCTATCAGCTGCTGCTGGTTTTCGCTGCGGCTCTTGATAGGTCGGCCGCTGATGCTGTATACCAGCACGCCTTTCACGCTGTCCGCCTTGGTCTGTTTTCCTTTCACGATGTCCAGGATGTCTTCATCATTGAGCATGTTGTATTTAAGCAAGTGCTTGCGCATCTGCTCAATATCCTCTTCCACCTTTGCCATTTCCTCTTCGTCGCCGAGCACACGAATCACGTTGTCGCGTGCTACGATACGCAACTTAGGATACAGCGATTTAATCATCTGCAGGTGGGCGTTGTTCACACCGTAGAACATCACTGGATCGATATCTTCGAGTACAATATGTTTCTCTATCAAAATGTCTTAATTCTATAAAGTTTAAACTATCCTATCTAATATTTTGTTATATAACGCTGCAAAATTACTACTTTTCCATGAAATGAGCAAATTTCGGCGAATAAAACATTCTTTAAATATTAAAAAAGCTATTTTTTCGAGAGATTTTGTTACCTTTGCAGCTAAATTTGGCGATGCGGTTCCCGTTTTGCCTGAAGAATATAGAATATTATTTCGTGAAAATAAGATAATTATGAAGATTAGTAAGAACAGATATTTACAGGGTTTTGGTATTGTGGTTTTGCTTCTGGCGCTGGTGAGAGTCATTTTCCCGGGGGTGGCAAAACCGAAGGTTGCGGCTGCTGGTGCGGCTGATTCTACGCTCGTGGCAGCGAAGGATTCGGTAGCTTCTGATGCTTCTTCTGCTGAGATTTCTGATGCATCGGCTGATGCTGAAGGGAATGTGGCCGAGGACCTGAAGAAGGATGAACTCTCTGTTATGCCTGATACGGCACAGAGCGGCAAGCCTTCTATCTTCTTCGACAAGGATGGCAAGGAGGTGAAGCATCGCATCTTCTCGGTGCCTCATTTCGGCAATACTTTCCCCGACCAGCAGGATGTGCAGATTCTGGCGGCTACTAAGCATGGTGTGAAACCGGTACAGAACCGTCTGGAGGCGGAGAATAGCAAGGGCAAGCTGGTGTATGTGGGCAGCAATCCTTTCTTTTATGTCGACAAGCTGAACAACAGTATTCCTTACCTGGTGCCTCGCGCCTCTGTGCTGCTCCAGGATATCGGCCGTGCCTATTTTGATTCGCTGCAGATCAAGGGCATTCCGCTGCATAAGATTATCGTAACGAGCATTCTGCGCACCAAGGATGATGTGGCGAAACTGCGTACCCGAAACGGCAATGCTACCGAGAATTCGTGCCATCTCTATGGTACTACCTTCGATATCTGTTACAACCGCTATAAGCAGATTCAGACCCGTGAACAGCCTCGCCGACAGGTGCAGAATGATACCCTGAAATGGGTGTTCTCCGAGGTGCTCCGCGATTTCCGCAACAAGAACCGCTGCTATATTAAATATGAGGTGAAGCAGGGCTGCTTCCATATCACCGTGAAGTAGCTCCTATCCTATCAGTAGAGCAGTATTCCAACTGGGAATGAGGCTTACGTAAACTTTAACTGAGCCTCAGATGAATACGAAATAAGCCTTACTTGAACACCGGACCAACTGGTCCCGGATGCCAAGTAAGGCTTATTTGTTTATTTAATTCTTGATTCTCTTCAAATCTGCTTCTTCTCCCACTATCCAGATGATGTCTCCCTTCTTGAAGACTCGGGTAGGGGATACGTGCGTCAGATTCTCACGACCTTCTTCCAGTCCTACAACCATGCAGTTGTACCGGTCTCTGATACCGCTTTCGATGAGCGTCTTGCCCAGGAATTCGCTGGAAGAAGAGATGATGAGCTGGCTGAGTTTCATCTCGCGCTTTTCTATTTCAGCCTCCTCAGGCAGCAGGTCGCTCTGCAGGGCGGTGTTGAATTTCTGCAGCTGGTCGTCGTTGCCGATTACCTGCAGTTTGTCGCCCGGGAAGATGATCATGTCGCCGTTCGGGATGTTCAGGCGGTGGGAACCGCGGTGAATGCTGCTCATGTCAACACCGAAACGCTGGCGCAGATGCAGCTCTCGCAGCGATTTGCCCGTCCAACTGCTATCTTCAGGCACTTCAAATTCGCTGATGTGGATATCCCGGTCCAGCAGTCTGCCCTCGTAGAGCGGCCGCTTTTCGCCATTCACCTGAGCCGCAATATCGCGCGAACGCAGATTGTGAACGAAGACGCGCTCCATCACGATGCTACGCTTCTTGATGTGGCGGGAGGTTATCATCAGCATCACTACTGCTGCACCGATGCAGACAATCAGCGCATTGGTAAAGCGCGAGAGGAAATTGATGATGTAGAAGATGAAAGCCAGTGCTATCATAAAGCGCACGAACACCGTAAAGAGCAGCGGCACGCGGTTGATGCTGCTCTCCACCCAGAGGCGTTTCCACTCGGCACTGTGGTTCTTCTTCATCACGATGGCGCGCAGGAACGGTGAGATGAATAGGACGGTGAGCAGACCGGTGATGGCATTGGCATACCAGTGGAGATGCCAGCCGGGCAGCAGATTGCGCATCAGCGGCAGCACGAAGGTGAACATCAGGGCGATGACGGCTGCCGAAAGGATGGAGTAGGCGGTGGTGTTGACCAGCATCTGGCGGATCAGCGATTTCCACTTGCTCTGCTGCTGCGTCTGGGGATGACTCATCGCGAAATGGTTCAGAATATGGATGAGCTTGTCAGGCAGATGTTTCTCCATCACCTGATAGGTAGGTGTGGCAAGACGAATCATATAAGGTGTAAGGAAGGTGGTGATGACGCTCACTGCTACCACTACCGGATAGAGGAACTTGCTGATGACGCCGAGCGACAGACCCAGCGAGGCGATGATGAAAGAGAACTCACCGATCTGAGCCATCGAGAAACCGCAGCGCATCGCCGACTTCAGCGACTCGCCTCCGAGCATGAATCCGAAGGTGCCGAATATCGCCTGACCTATCAGTATCGTACCCACCAGGGCGAGGATAGGAACGGCATATTCTACCAGAATCTTCGGGTCTACCAACATACCTACCGATACGAAGAAGATGGCTCCGAAGAGATTCTTTACCGGTTCTACGAGTTTGATAATCTTCTCAGCCTCAATGGTTTCTGCCAGTATGCTGCCCATGACGAAGGCTCCGAAGGCGCTGCTGAACCCCACCTTGGTGCTCAGTACCGCCATGCCGCAGCACAGACCCAGCGAAACGATGAGCAGGGTTTCGGCATTGATAAGTTTCCTCACCGAACGCAGGAACCACGGAATGGCGAAGATGCCCACGATAAACCACACGCCCAGGAAGAAGCCTATCTTCACGATAGAGGCAAGCATCTGCCCGCCGTCGGGACTGCTTCCGCTCGCTATCGCCGACAGCATCACCATCATCACGATAGCCAGAATATCTTCCAGTATCAGCACGCTCATCACCATCGAGGCAAACTTCTGGGTGCGCAGCCGCATATCATCGAATGCCTTATATATAATAGTGGTGGAGCTCATGGCGAGCATACCGCCCAGGAAGATGCAGTCCATCCTGCCCCAGCCGAAACTGTGGCCTACGCTGATGCCCAGCATCATCATGCAGAACACGATGACCACGGTGGCGATGATGGGAGAGGCACCCATCTTCACGATTTTCTTGAACGAGAAGTCGAGACCGAGCGAGAAGAGGGTGAAGATGACACCGATGTCGGCCCAGGTCTGGATATCCGTCTCGTCGACTACCGACATGGTGTAGGACATGTGTGGCGAAACCAGGAATCCCGCCATGATGTATCCCAGCACCAGCGGCTGCTTGAGCCTCTTGAAGATGAGGGTTACGATGCCTGCTACCATCAGGATGAGGGCGAGGTCTTTTACTAAAAATGGAATTTCAGCCATATTTTTCTGTTTATGAAAAAGGGGAATTTAGATGTGTCTAAATTCCCCATATCTGTATTAGTCGTTGTATTCTTCTGTGATTTCTGCTATCTTCACGATAGTATTCACTACCTTCTCCATTACCTGGATGCTCACAAACTCATGAGGGCCGTGGAAGTTGACACCGCCGGCGAAGATGTTAGGACAAGGCAGACCCTTGAAGCTCAGCTGGGCTCCGTCTGTACCGCCGCGGATAGGTTCTACGCGAGGTGGAACACCGCTCTCCTGCATCGCTCTGAGCACGATGTCGATGACGTGCATGTTAGGATCAATCTTCTCCTTCATATTATAGTACTGGTCGTAGATAACCGCCTTTACGGTTCCGTCGCCATACTTCTCGTTCATCTTGTTCACGCAGTCCTCGATGAAATCCTTGCGGCTTTCAAACTTGTTGCGGTCGTGATCTCGGATGATGTAGCTGAGTTTTGCCTCCTCGCAGCGGCTCTCGATGCCGATGAGGTGGTAGAAACCCTGGTAGCCTTCAGTCTGCTCAGGAGTCTCGTTCTCAGGAATCATGTTCTGGAATTCCACAGCCAGTCGGCTTGCATTCACCATCTTTCCCTTGGCATAGCCTGTATGAACGCTCACGCCCTTGATGACGATCTTGGCTCCGGCAGCATTGAAGTTCTCGTATTCCAGGTCGCCCAGGTCGCCGCCATCTACGGTGTACGCCCAGTCGCAGCCAAACTTCTCTACGTCGAAATGATGTGCACCCATACCGATTTCCTCGTCAGGATTGAAACCTACGCGGATGTCGCCGTGCTTGATTTCGTCGTGGTCGCGCAGATAGCACATAGCCTGTACGATTTCAGCGATGCCCGCCTTGTCGTCGGCACCCAGCAGGGTAGTACCGTCTGTCACGATGATATCCTCTCCCTTGTGAGTCTTCAGCTCTGGGAAAGTCTCAACGCTTGAGATGATGCCCGGGCTCAGCTCGATGTCGTTGCCGTCATAGTTCTTGATGACGCGCGCCTTTACATCCTTTCCGCTGGCATCAGGTGATGTATCCATGTGTGAAATAAATCCGATGGTAGGAGTCTTTTTCTTGGTATTGCTCTTCAGAGTGGCATAGATATAGCCCATGTCATCCATTTCGACATCGCTCAGTCCTTCGTCCTCAAGTTCCTTCTTCAGGTACTTGGCAAATTCGAGCTGTTTTGCCGTACTAGGCACGCTGGTCGATTCTTCGCTCGACTGTGTGTCGAATTTCGTATAGTTTATAAATCGTTCTACTAAATCCATGTTTTCAATTATTAATCATTTCTGTTGTTTCGGGTGATCTCGGTGGGATTCAAACCCACGACCTTCAGAACCGGAATCTGACGCTCTATTCAGCTAAGCTACGAGACCCTCTTTTCTGCCGCCCGTTTCTCCGGTTGTATGACATCGAAACGGGAAGTCGACTGCAAAATTACTGCTTTTATTTGAAATAACCAAATATTTGGGGCAGATTTTTTCATATATATAATGTGTATTTGCAAATTGTTCTACAAAATGCTACTAAAAAACTTAAAAATGCTATCATTTTGCGAAAAAATACGGAAAAATGCTTGCAGATTAATTATTATTTTGTACCTTTGCAGCGCAAATACTAAATATGAAATAAAAATGAGCAATTTGATAAAACCTGAAGGGTACAAGGCGCTGCTGGATATGCGCCAGACCGAAATGGGTATTAAAATGATAAAAGAATTCTTCCAGCAAAACCTGAGCACCGAGCTCCGTCTGCGTCGCGTTACCGCTCCGCTCTTCGTATTGAAGGGTCTTGGTATCAATGATGACCTGAACGGCGTAGAGCGCCCTGTAAGTTTCCCTATCAAGGATTTGGGTGAAGCCCAGGCTGAGGTGGTTCATTCTCTTGCCAAGTGGAAGCGACTGACGCTTGCTGAGTATGAGATTGAGCCTGCTTATGGCGTATATACAGATATGAACGCCATCCGTGCTGACGAGGAGCTGGATAATCTTCATTCGCTCTATGTTGACCAGTGGGACTGGGAGGCTGTGATTACCAAGGAAGACCGTACCATCGCCTTCCTCGAGAATATCGTGCGCCGCATCTATGGTGCCATCTTGCGTACCGAGTTCCTGGCTTGCGAGCATTATCCTCAGCTGAAGCCTTTCCTGCCTAAGGATATTCATTTTATTCATGCGCAGGATTTGCTCGATATGTATCCAGACCTTTCTCCTAAGGAGCGTGAGGATGCTATCTGCAAGAAGTATGGCGCTGTATTTGTAGAGGGCATCGGAGGCAAGTTGAGCGATGGCAAGAAGCATGATGGCCGAGCTCCTGACTATGATGACTGGAGCACCGTGGCTGAGAACGGCAAGATGGGACTGAATGGTGATATCCTCATCTGGTATCCTGTTCTGGGTCGCAGTTTCGAGCTCAGTTCTATGGGTATCCGTGTCGACAAGGAGAGTCTGCTGCGTCAGCTTAAGCTGGAGGGCAAGGAGGATAGAGAGAAGCTTTACTTCCATCAGCAGCTCCTGAACGACAAGTTGCCTCTGAGCATTGGTGGCGGTATCGGCCAGAGCCGTCTGTGCATGGTATTGCTTCATAAGGCTCACATTGGTGAGATCCAGGCTAGCATCTGGCCTGAGGAGATGCGCAAGGAGGCTGAGGAAGCGGGCATGAACCTCATTTAAGCCTTTCTGCCGGTGCGTCATGGTGTATACTTTGATGTGCTGCATATTCAGTTGATCTTTTTAAGATAATAATAATTTGCTTACGAAGGCTCCCGGTGCTTTTCTGCATCGGGGGCTTTTTTGTTTTACGACCTTGAGGCTGTGTTTTACAGCCTCAAGGTCTGCGCTTCATGGAAAAAAATGAATACGGTGCAAAAGTACTACAAAATTTCTGAACCGCCAAATTTCACCCTGCAGAGTTATGTTAAACCGATTTTAACATTCCGGCTTTCGTAGTTAAACAAAAAAAGTCGTAGAGTTGCAGGGGAGAAAACTATATTTTGTAAAATGTTTCTCTGTGTGTTTTGAGCAAGAAAACAATGAGATGCTATGAAAAAAGCCATTTCTTCTGATTACTTCCTTTTTACCCAGAAAGCGTTACAGTGTGACAGTTGTGACAGTTGTGACAGTTTTCAGCGCCTACCCCTCCTTCCCTTTCTTTAGAGGTAAATTATTATATATAAATATATATATAATAATTTAAATATATATACTTATAATTTGATAGCTGCAAACTCGCAATATACCCCCCTCCGCTGAAAACTGTCACAACTGTCACAACTGTCACGCTGTAACGCCCTTTGGTCTTTCACTCTTATGTATCTCTTAGAGCTCCAAGTTTCGATATTTGTAAAAACAATTTTCTCCACTCCGTATAGGTTGTCCTACATGGAGTGGAGAATTTCGTATCGTGTGGAGTATCTTCTATGTCATGACCAGATCCAGGTCCTTTGTGAGTTTTTTCATTGCAGGGTTCTTCTCCATAAGAAGTTCCAGAACTTCATTCTTGGTCAGAACCTTGCCTACCTCTTCCTGGTCGGCAAGGCGGTAGCTGATGCTCAGTTCGCTGTTGTGAAGACCTAAGACGAAAGTCTTGAGAATGCGGTTCTTGATGTTCAAAACGTCGTCTAGCAAGAGCTGGTTGTTGATGATAACCTCTATCTGCGGATAGTTGGTTATCTTCGGTACAATACTCTTCATGCGGTTGGCTAAACCTATGAAATCCAGCTTGTTCTGCATTCTCATACACATACTGAACCATGTTGCTTCCACCTGCTCCTGGGTGAACTCGTTCTGGTCGCCCGTGATGGTCGCTTTTTCCTCATTGGTATCATCATACGGACTGTGCAGGCGGCGCTGGTTCTCCTCCTTCTTCTTCAGGTTAGAGAAAGTCATGCCTATGCCGCCCAGCTTGATATTCTTGAGTCGTGGCTTGTGAGGCGATGCAGCATCAGTAGCAGCTCCGGCAGCGGCTGAGCCTTCTGGAGAGGCAGATGCGGCAGCGGTGGCAGATGCAGAATAAGATGCAGCATTGGAGGCTGCAGAAGCGGCTGTCGGTGCCCCTGACGAAGGCACAGCAGTAGCTGTAGCAGCAGACGCTCCCGGCTGTGATGACCGGTTTTCGCTGCTGCCAGAAGGCTCAGAACCTGCACCCTGAGAGGCAAGCTTAGACTGAGCCAGGAGTTTCTGAAACAGGGATTTTAATCTATTGGGCGTACGCCCCGCACTAGGCACATCCTGATCCTCGGGCTGCGTAATCTGACCTATCTGTATCAGGGTGAGCTCTACCAGTAATCTCTTGTTGCTGCTGGCGCGGTAATGGATATCGCACTGGTTCATCAGTTCCAGCGCCTTATATAAGAAAGGTGTAGGTGCCTTCTGGGCCTGAGCCTGGAACTTGGCTTTCTGGTCGTCGCTGGTTTCGAGCAGAGGCAGGGTCTGAGGATCCTTCGCCATCATCACATTGCGCACATGCTGGGCAAGCCCCTGTATCATGTTGCCGCCATCGAAACCGCGGCTCAGAATGCCGTCGAGTGTTACCATCATCTCGGCCACCTTATTCTCCAGAGCCAGGTCTACCAGACGGAAATAGTTGTCGCTGTCGAGCACGTTCAGGTCCTCGATCACCTTCTGGTAAGTGATGTTGCCCATGCAGAAGCTGGCAGCCTGGTCGAAGATAGAGAGGGCATCGCGCATACCTCCGTCAGCCTTTTCGGCTATCACGGCGAGCGCCTGCTCTTCATATTGTATGCCTTCCTTCTCAGCCACCATCTTCAGGTGGTTGATGGTATTGGCTACCGTCATTCGCTCGAAGTCGTAAATCTGGCATCGGCTCAGGATGGTAGGCAGAATCTTATGCTTCTCGGTAGTGGCGAGGATGAAGATGACATGCTGAGGTGGCTCTTCCAGTGTCTTGAGAAAGGCGTTGAAGGCAGCTGTAGAGAGCATGTGGACCTCATCGATGATAAATACCTTATACTTGCCTACCTGAGGCGGAATGCGGGTCTGCTCCATCAGAACCTTAATCTGGTCAACACCGTTGTTGCTGGCGGCATCCAGCTCGAAGATGTTGTAGGAACGCTGCTCATTGAAGGCACGGCAGCTCTCACATTCGTTGCATGCCTCGCCGTCTTCACGAGGGTGCTCGCAGTTGATTGCCTTCGCAAAAATGCGGGCACAAGTGGTTTTGCCCACACCTCTCGGACCGCAGAAAAGGTAGGCGTGCGCCAGCTTGCCGCTCTTCACTGCATTCTTCAAAGTGGTGGTCAATGCACTCTGTCCGACAACCGAATCGAAGGTCATCGGACGGTACTTTCTTGCAGAAACTATATACTCTTCCATTATTTTTTCTTAATTGATGATGCAAAGATAACAAAAAAATATTATCTTTGCAAACAAATTCGGAAGAAATGAGTAAAAAACTTGGTATTATATGGAATTATCTCGCTCATTATAAGTATCTTATAGTGATTGTAGCGGGTGTTCTGGTAGTTGGTGTAGTTGACGACAACAGTGTAAGACAGCACATTAAGTACCAGATAGAGATAGCTACGCTCCGTTCGGAGATAGAAAAGTATCATGAGCAGTATGAAAACGACAAGCGTACCCTGCGCGATATGCAGCATGGTGCGCGGGCATTTGAGAAGATAGCCCGCCAGCGTTATTTCATGAAGGCTGATGATGAAGATATCTTTGTATTGAGTTCGGATATTCCGGAAAAAACTAACGAACAAGACGAAAATGAAACAATTGAGTAAACTGGAAAGTGCTATTTTCTTGCTGGGCGGCGTGCTGATGGTTGTCGGTGCGGCTTGCTTCGCATTTGGTTTTTCACATCCGCAGCTGGTGCAGGTAACGAGCTGGGGGTTCCTGCTGGGCACCATACTCTTCAGTGTAATGCAGGCGATGCAGTTCTATGAGGGACCTTCGCTGGTTATCCACCGCCTGAAGCGCATGCAGTATGTGGCAGACATCTTCTTCGTGCTCTCAGGCATCTCAATGGTAGATACGGTGTATGCTTTCCTGCGCCGCTGGTTTGAGAATTATGAGACCTATATCACCTATTTCTATAATAAGTGGGTAGTCTTCCTTCTCATCGCAGCCCTGCTGGAACTGTATACCACGCATCGCATCTCTCATGAACTGAAGAAGGAAAACAATCAGTAATATAGAAAGGACGAGAAAAAAGCTTTCAGTGGCCAATAGGAGTGCAAACAAAACATAAATCTTGTAAGAATGAATTAAATTGCTGCAATTTATTTCGTCAGTTCAAATTAAGATTGTACTTTTGTTCACCGAAAGTGATATAGATAGCTTATGAATAGAATATTTTACGCATTCATTGCCTTGATGGCACTTGCATCTTGTGCCAACAGTTACGATATCTCGGGTACTTCTAACGTAAGTACTCTGGACGGACGCATGCTGTACCTTAAGATACTGGAAAACAACGATTTCAAGAACGTGGATTCTTGCGATGTAGTGCACGGACAGTTCCATTTTCAGGGTTCTGTCGACTCTATGAAGATGGCGAATATCTTCATGGATGATGATCCTGTGCTGCCGCTGGTGCTGGAGAGTGGAAGCATTACGGTGAAGCTCGATGATACACAGCAGGTGGTAAGCGGTACTCCTATGAACGATAAACTCTTCGGATTCTTCAAGAAATACCAGCAGATTCAGAATCAGTTGCGCGAACTGGTACACAAGCACGACCAGGCTATCATGAACGGTAGCGATATGGTGGCTGTCAACAAGCATCTGAACGAGGAATCCATCCGCCTCTCTGAGCAGGAAGACAAGCTCATCACTTCGTTTGTTACCGACAACTTCAACAATGTGCTGGGACCGGGCGTCTTCTTCCTCGTTACAATGGGCAACCAGTATCCTATGCTCTCTCCTTGGATTGAGGATATCATGAGCAAGGCTACCGACTATTTCAAGAATGATCCTTATGTAAAGGACTATTATAAGAAAGCTCAAGAGAATCAGGAGATTATGAATGGTACACGAGATGCGCAGAGCGGCATGCAGCCAGAGATGGAAGCGGCTCCACAGGTAAATCCTGATGCGGCTCCGGCACCTACAGCCAACGAACTGGCTGCGCCTACGATTCCTGAAAAACAGGAAGGTCAGGAGTAGAAACAGGGCTCTTTCAAGGTCTTGGGCATTAACATCTTGTAAAACTCTTCATTTTATAAGTTTAGTAATATGAAATTAATCAAGAATGGAACCATTATAAATGAGGGTCGCTCTTTTGTGGGCGACCTCTTGTTGGATGGTGAATTTATCAAGGAGATATATGAAGGCGAGGCACCCCGTGGCAATTACGATGAAGTCATCGATGCCTCGGGGTGTTTTGTTTTGCCGGGTGTGATTGATGATCATGTTCACTTCCGTGAGCCGGGACTTACGCAGAAGGCTGACATCGAGAGCGAAAGCCGCGCTGCTGCCTTTGGTGGTGTGACCAGTTATTTTGAGATGCCTAACACGGTGCCTCAGACTACCACTCTGGAGGCCTGGCAGGCAAAGCGGCAGCTGGGCGCTGAGAAGAGTCATGTGAACTACAGTTTCTTCTTTGGTGCTACCAATGATAATGTAAATGATTTTGAGCAGCTCGATACGCATCATGTTCCGGGAATCAAGCTCTTTATGGGCTCCAGTACGGGCAATATGCTGGTGGATAAATATGAGGCACTGCAGGCTATCTTCAAGAAGGCGAAAGTGCTGGATTTGCCGGTGATGACCCACTGTGAGGATACCGAAATCATCAACCGCAACATGCAGCTGGCTAAGCAGAAATGGGGTGAGGATCCTGCCGTAGAACATCATCCGGAAATACGCAGCGAGGAGGCTTGCTATGAAAGCAGCCGTCTGGCGGTGCAGCTGGCTAAGGAAAGTGGGGCGCATCTCCATATCGCCCATGTTACTACGGCTAAGGAACTGGAGTTCTTTGGTAAGGATGAAAATATTACAGGCGAGGCTGTTGTGGCTCATCTCATGTTCTCGGATAAAGATTACGCTGTGAAGGGTGCACGCATCAAATGCAACCCTGCGGTAAAGACCGCTGCTGACCGCGAAGCTTTGCGTAAGGCACTGAGTAATGGTAAGATAACTGTAGTAGGTACCGATCATGCTCCTCATCAGTTGAAGGATAAACAGGGCGGTTGTGCCAAGGCTGCATCAGGTATGCCAATGGTACAGTTCTCGCTGGTAAGCATGCTGAAACTTGTTGACGAAAAGGTAATCAGTATCGAGCGTCTGGTTGAACTGATGTGCCATAATCCAGCCCGTCTGTTCCATATCAGTCAGCGCGGCTTCCTGCGTCCGGGTTATAAGGCAGATGTCGTTGTGGTGCGCAAGGGAGAGCCTTGGAAGGTGACCGCAGAGGTGATTCAGAGCAAGTGTAAATGGAGCCCTGTAGAGGGTGACGAGTTTGCATGGAAAGTGGAACAGACTTTCTGTAACGGTCGTCTTATCTACGACAAAGGCGTGTTTGATGCCGCCAGCAGAGGAGAGGAACTGGAGTTCAGAAGCAATTCCTGAAAAAGGGAAATCTTACGGGGATTGTAAAATAAAATATCGTATCGGATGCGAAGAATAGTATACAATATAAGCGAAATTGAGCCATATATCAACTGGCTATACTTTTATCATGCCTGGGGATTGAGCGGCAAACCTCGAGAGGAAAAGGAAAAAATGAAGGCTGAGGCACTCGATATGCTCCATTCATGGGAAGGCGAATATCATACCTATGCCGTCTTCGGACTCTTCGAGGCGAACAGCGAGGGGGATGATATCTGGCTGGAAGGGCAGAAAGTCCGCTTCCCGATGCTCCGTCAGCAGCATCCGGCGGCTCAGGGAGAACCCAATCTCTGTCTGGCTGATTTCATCCGTCCTCTGGGCAGTGGAATAACAGACAGGCTGGGTATCTTCTGCACGACGGTAGATGGCGGTCTGGAGAAGAAATATCGCTCGGACGACTACCTCAATATGATGGCACAGACACTCTGCGACCGGTTGGCTGAAGCCACGGCAGAGAAGTTGCACGAAGAGGTGAGACGCAGCATCTGGGGCTATGCTCCCGACGAGCAGTTGAGCATCGAAGACCAGCATCTGGAGCGCTATCAGGGCATCCGTCCGGCTATAGGATATCCTTCGCTGCCCGATACCAGTGCCAACTTCATCATCGACCAGCTCATCGATATGAGTCAGGTGGGCATCCGGCTCACCACAAGCGGAATGATGACGCCTCATGCCAGTGTTTCGGGGCTGATGTTTGCACATCCCAAGTCGCGGTATTTCGAACTGGGACGGATAGGAGACGACCAGCTTCGCGACTATGCACAGCGCAGAGGTGTGCCCGTGCAGGCAATGAAAACGTATCTTCAATCAAGTTTGATCAAGAAATGATAGCAAGAATATTGATACCCGTAGTGGTATTCACCCTGTTGCCGTATCTGTGGATATATAAAAGGTATGGCAAGTTACGGCTGAAGAGTCTCTGGCAGCGGGTGCTCTTCTGGTTGCCGGCTTTCGTGGTTATCGCCTACAGCGCGTATATCACGATACTGCCCAACTTCCTGCCACGCAATCCGGTGCTCATCGACATCTGGTTTGTGATGATGGCAGTATGTGCGGTTCCGCAGTTTGTCTTCAGCCTGTTCAGTCTCTTCGGTTGGTGCTGTATGCGGCTCCTTCACGGCCATCGCAACTGGGGCAAGCTCCTCGGTCTGGTAGTGGGAGCGGTGGCGTTCTTCTGCTTTATCTACGGATTTACCGAAGGATTTCCTAAGATGCAGGTCAAGCGAATCACCGTCTATGTACCTAATCTGCCGAAGTCTTTCGAGGGCTATCGCATCGTTCAGTTCAGCGACATCCATCTCGGGTCATACTATGGCTGGCGTGGTCATCTGCCTCAGCGCGATATCGACAGCATCAATGCCGAGAAGCCTGATCTGATTTGCTTTACGGGTGATTTACAGAATGTTACACCTGATGAACTGCCTGAGTATCAGGCGCTGCTCAGCAGTCTGAAAGCCAGAGATGGTGTGATGAGTGTGCTGGGCAATCACGATTACACCTATTATATGGATGTAGATGATGAGCAGGAGATAGCTGCGCTCGAGAAGCGGATGCAGGACTTCCAGCGGAGTTGCGGATGGCGCCTGCTGATGAATGAACATGTGGCGGTGCATAGAGGCGCTGACAGCATCTATGTGGCTGGTACAGAGAACTATAACAAGCCAAAGCGCACCAACGTAAGGAAGGCGCTGTATGGCATCAGACCGGGCTCTTTCGTGCTGATGCTGCAGCATATGCCAAAGCAATGGTGCGAGACCTGGCCTTCTACTATTAATAAGGAGAAGGATGAGGATGGCGATGTGATAGGACCTGACAGGAAGGATTCGTTGGTCGTAGCACCGCAGCTTACATTGAGCGGGCATACGCATGCGGGGCAGATCAGTATCCTGGGCTTGCGTCCGTCGATGTTTACTCCTTATGATTACGGCCTCTTCGAGGAGGAGGGTTGCCAGCTCTATACCACATCGGGTCTGGGCGGTACCGTTCCAATCCGCATAGGGGCTACGGCAGAAATCGTGGTCATTACACTAAAGAGAAAATAAGAAGTGTTGAATGTTAAATGTTGAGTGTTAAATTATTCATTCTTAAATAAAAATGAAGTACTTATATCGTCTGTATCAGCTTGTAATATGCTTGCCTATCCTGTTGGTAGTTAGCGTTTTAACCAGTTTAACTACTGTTTTGGGATGCATGCTGGGTAATGGTCATTTCTGGGGCTATTATCCTGGTAAATATTGGTCCTGGCTTTGGGTCCGCATCCTCCTCCTGCCTGTAAAGGTGGAGGGACGTGAGCATCTCAAGAAGAACCAGAGTTATGTTTTCGTGGCCAATCATCAGGGCGCTTTCGATATCTTCCTGATATACGGTTTTCTGGGCAGAAACTTCAAGTGGATGATGAAGAAGGGCTTGCGCAAAGTGCCTCTCATCGGTATCGCCTGTGAGTATGCGCACCACATCTTTGTAGACAAGAGCGGACCTTCTAAGATCCGTGCTTCTTATGACCGTGCTCGCGAGGTGCTTAAAGAGGGCATGTCGCTGGTGGTATTCCCAGAGGGTGCCCGTTCGTTTACGGGGCACATGGGCGTGTTCCGCCGCGGTGCTTTCATGCTTGCCGATGAACTGCAGTTGCCGGTATGTCCGCTTACCATCAATGGCAGTTTTGATGTGAAGCCTCGCATGAAGGACATCTACTGGGCTTTCTGGCATCCTCTGAAGCTCACCATTCATGAGCCTATCGAGCCGATAGGCAAGGGAGCTGACAATATCAAGAACCAGATGAACAAGAGCTATGAGGCAATCATGAACGGACTTGACAAGAAATATCAGGGTTTTGTAGAGAATCCGGACCAATAATTTCGGGTTTTTGCTTGTTATTTCAAAAATAAGTTGTAATTTTGCATCTGTATTACATTATATAGAATCAGAATCATTAAAATTAGAAGAAGTTATGAGTGATAGCATAGTAATCATTCCTACATATAATGAGAAGGAAAACATCGAGAAAATCATCCGTGCTGTCTTCGGTCTCGAAAAGCAGTTTGATATCCTCGTTATCGATGACGGAAGTCCTGACGGTACTGCTGCCATCGTCAAGGGCTTGATGGCTAATGAGTTTGCCGGTCGTCTGCATATTCTGGAGCGTTCGGGTAAACTCGGTTTGGGTACTGCCTATATCATGGGCTTCAAATGGTCATTGAAGCAGGGCTATGACTTCATCTTTGAGATGGATGCCGACTTCAGTCATGATCCTAATGATTTGCCACGTCTCTATGCGGCAACTCACGATGAGGGCTATGATGTGGCTGTAGGTTCAAGATATGTTTCGGGTGTGAATGTGGTCAACTGGCCTATCGGACGCGTATTGATGAGCTATTTCGCTTCTAAATACGTGCGTATCGTAACCGGTTTCAAGGTGCATGATACTACAGCCGGATTCGTCTGCTATCGACGTAAAGTATTGGAAACCATCGATTTGGATGCAATCCGCTTCAAGGGCTATGCTTTCCAGATAGAGATGAAGTACACCGCTCATCGCATTGGTTTCAAAATCAAGGAGGTGCCTGTCATTTTCGTCAACCGTCGTGAAGGTGTGAGCAAGATGAGTGGTGGCATCTTTGGTGAGGCTTTCTTTGGCGTGATGCGACTGCGCCTGGATGGCTGGTTCAAGAAATATCCGAAGAAGGATTAATACTCAGTAATCACTAAGCAGTACTTGGATGGAAATCCAAAAGATAGAAAAAACATACGGGCGTTCGCCACAGGCGGATGCCCTCTTTGATTTGATGGGGAAGAAGTCGGTTCATTCCATTTTTCTCCAGGGTTTGCTGTGCTCTTCGGCTCCGATGTTCTTTGCTTCTCTGCAGGGGAAGATGAGGCGTTCGGTACTCTTCGTACTGGATGATGCCGATGAAGCAGGCTATTTTTATCACGATCTCACTCAGATGATGGGGCAGGAGAAGGTCTTCTTCTTTCCTTCCAGCTATCGGCGTGCCGTGAAATACGGGCAGCGTGATGCAGCGAACGAAATCCTACGTACAGAGGTGCTGGCGCGCCTCTCTTCGGGAGGACATTTCCTGGTAGTCACTTATCCCGATGCACTGGCAGAACTCGTTGTGGCTAAGCAGAATCTGGATGAACGGATTCTGAAACTGACTGTAGGCCAGCAGATTGCTCAGACCGATGTGGTTCATACCCTGCGCGATTTCGAACTCAAAGAAACCGATTATGTTTATGAACCGGGTCAGTTTGCCGTGCGTGGAAGCATCCTCGATGTCTATTCCTACAGCTGCGAATATCCGTTCCGTATCGACTTCTTCGGCGATGAGATTGACACCATCCGTACGTTTGATGTTGAGACCCAGCTCTCGCAGGCGAAGCGCACAGAGATAGAAATCGTGCCCGAACTCGCCCATATCGAGAGCAACAAGCAGTGTTTCCTCAATTTCCTCTCCGAAAGTACGCCAGTCGTTGCGAAAGACCTTTCTTTCGTTTGCGACCGCATCGGCCAGATCTATACCGAAGGCTTCTCATCGCAGAGCCTTACCGAGCAGCTGGAGGGAGCTACTGAGGTAGAGGCTGAGCGCATCAGACATGACATGAAGACCGAGCTCAACCTCGTTTCTCCGCTCGATTTCAAGAAGGCAGTAGCGGCTCATCTCCGTATCGAGTTCGGCAAGGTCGCTCCGTCAGAGAGTTCGGCTGTGATACCTTTCAATATCGCTCCACAGCCTCTTTTCCATAAGAATTTCAATTTGCTTTGTCAAACTCTGGAGGATTTCCTGCTCCAGGGTTACACCTTATATATATTGGCAGATAGCCAGAAGCAGCAACAGCGCCTGAAGGATATCTTTGAAAGCGAAGAGCTGAAGCGCTACGCCATCCGTTTTACACCGGTAGACAAGACGCTTCATGAAGGCTTTACTGACCATGACAAGAAGTGCTGTTTCTTTACCGATCATCAGATTTTTGACCGTTTTCATAAATATAACCTGCGCTCAGATAAAGCGAGAGCCGGCAAGATGGCACTCACCATGAAGGAACTGCAGGAGATGGAAGTGGGAGATTTTATCGTGCATGTAGACTTCGGTATCGGCAAGTTCGGCGGTCTGGTTAGGATTCCTGCGGGCAACAGCTATCAGGAAATGATCCGCATCGTCTATACGAACAATGACAAGGTGGATGTTTCTATCCACTCGCTTTATAAAATCAGCAAATATCGCCGCAGCGATACCGGTACTCCGCCTCGCCTGTCTACACTGGGTACAGGTGCCTGGGATAAACTCAAGGACAAAGCTAAGAAGCGAATCAAGGACATTGCGCGCGACCTGATCAAACTCTATGCCCAGCGCCGACGGGAGAAGGGATTCGCCTTCAGTGCCGACAATTATCTGCAGCATACGCTGGAGGCTTCTTTCCTGTATGAAGATACGCCAGACCAGAATAAGGCTACTCAGGAGGTGAAGAAGGATATGGAGAGCGGCAGACCGATGGACCGTCTGGTTTGTGGCGATGTGGGCTTCGGCAAGACTGAGGTTGCCATCCGTGCAGCCTTCAAGGCAGCGTGCGACAGCAAGCAGGTTGCAGTGCTGGTGCCTACTACCGTTCTGGCTTTCCAGCACTATCAGACTTTCAAAAAGCGTCTGGAAGGCATGCCTGTAAGGGTAGACTATCTCAGTAGAGCCCGTACAACGAAGGAAACCAGAGAGGTGCTTGACGCCCTGAAAGAGGGTAAGATTGATATCCTCATAGGTACGCATAAGCTGATATCAAAGACCGTGAAATGGCATGACCTGGGACTGCTCGTCATCGATGAAGAGCAGAAGTTCGGTGTGTCTACCAAAGAGAAACTCCGTCAGCTCAAGGTAAATGTCGATACACTCACGATGAGTGCCACTCCGATTCCGCGAACCCTCCAGTTCTCTCTGATGGGCGCCCGGGATATGAGTATCATGCGCACTCCGCCACCTAACCGTTATCCGATTCATACCGAACTGGTAACGTTTAGTAGTGAAGTTATCTGCGATGCCATCAATTTCGAGATGAGCCGAAACGGACAGGTTTATTTCGTATGCGACAGAATATCCAAGCTTCCGGAGCTCAAGATGCTCATCGAGAAGCATATTCCAGACTGTAGGGTAGCCATCGGTCACGGACAGATGAAACCTGAGGATCTGGAGAAAATCATCATGGGCTTTATCAATTATGATTATGATGTACTGCTTTCTACTACTATTGTAGAGAACGGTATCGACATTTCCAATGCCAATACGATTATCGTGAGCGATGCTCATCACTTCGGATTGAGTGACCTGCATCAGATGCGTGGACGCGTAGGAAGAAGCAACAAGAAGGCTTTCTGCTATCTGATGGCGCCACCTAAGAGTGCACTTACTCCTGAGGCACGTCGGCGTCTGGAGGCGCTGGAGACGTTCAGTGAACTGGGTAGCGGCTTCAATCTCGCCATGCAGGACCTGGATATCCGCGGTGCGGGTAATCTGCTGGGTTCTGAGCAGAGCGGTTTTATGGAAGATCTCGGTTATGAAACCTACCAGAAGATTCTCTCTCAGGCTGTCACAGAGTTGAAGAACGAGGAGTTCTGTGATCTTTATCAGGAGAAGATGGATGAAGGTGCCCAGCTTACGGGTGATGATTTCGTTGACGATTGTGGCATAGAGAGCGATCTGGAGATGTATTTTCCTCAGACTTATGTGCCGGGTGACAGTGAGCGCATGCTCCTTTATCGTGAACTGGACCGTCTGGAGAGCGATGAGGAAGTAGAGGCTTACCGCAAGCGTATGATAGACCGTTTTGGTCCTGTGCCTCATGAAGCAGACGAACTGATGCATGTGGTAGGTCTGCGTAGGGTAGGCAAGAAGCTAGGTTGCGAGAAGATTATTCTCAAGCAGGGTTATATGCAGATGCAGTTTGTGAGCAATGTAAACAGTCCGTTCTACAGAAGTCAGATGTTTAACCGCATACTCGCTTACGTTACCAGTCATATTCAAGATTGTGTTCTGAAGGAAAAATTCAACAAGCGAATGCTTCGCATCAATGATGTGAAGACTGTAGGACAGGCTGTAAATCTGTTGAATCAGATATCGCAGATTGATTCAGGCAATATAACAGACGACTGATTTAGACTGAAAAGAAAATAAATAAGACTATATGCGTTAATATTTGTTTCAGTTTAATGCATAAAAAAAACATTGGAATCTCAATACCCCTATTGAGCTCCAATGTTTTATTTTTTGTATAAGTAAAAGATGATGATAAGCGTTTCACAACGCATGTTGAATTTTTTCTGTTGCAAAGATACGATTTTCTGTCATAATCGTGGGGGTAATATTTGATATTTTAGGTGTAATATTTGGTTGAAATTTAAAAAATCACACTGATTGTATACTTTGGTAACAAATAACACCTATGAAATTAACTGATTTGTTGGACAAAAATAAAAAAATAGTGGAAAATCAGATAAAAAAGTTTTTTATTTCATTTTTTATTTGTACCTTTGTTCTGGCATACAACAATTTTAAACATATATATAAATATGAGACAGAAAAAGTACATCTTAAGCGAGCAGGAACTTCCTACTCAGTGGTACAACATTCAGGCAGATATGCCTAACAAGCCTTTGCCACCGTTGAACCCTCAGACTCACCAGCCAATGAGTGCTGATGACTTGTCACACGTATTTAATAAGGAGTGCTCAAAGCAGGAACTTGATACAGAGCATGCCTGGATTGACATTCCAGAAGATGTGTTGGAGAAGTACACCTTCTACCGTTCAACACCTCTTGTACGTGCTTATGCCCTTGAGGAGGCACTTGGTACACCAGCGCATATCTACTTCAAGAATGAGAGTACCAACCCGTTAGGTTCTCATAAAATCAATTCAGCCATTCCTCAGTGCTATTACTGTAAGCAGGAGGGGGATACCAATGTCACTACAGAGACTGGTGCAGGCCAGTGGGGTGCAGCCCTCTCTTATGCAGCAAAACTCTACGGCCTGGAGGCAGCAGTTTATCAGGTAAAGATTACCATGCAGCAGAAACCATACCGTTCCAGCATCATGCGTACGTTTGGAGCCACTGTAGAGGGTTCTCCTTCCATGAGTACACGCGCAGGTAAGAACATTATCACACGTGATCCTCATCATCCTGGTTCGCTCGGTACTGCCATCAGTGAGGCTGTTGAGCTGGCTACAACCACACCGGGCTGTAAGTATACGCTGGGTTCTGTGCTCAATCATGTGGCACTTCACCAGACCATCATCGGTCTAGAGGCAGAGAAGCAGATGGCGATGGCAGGTGAGTATCCTGATCAGGTGATTGCTTGTTTCGGAGGTGGTAGTAACTTTGGTGGTATTGCCTTCCCATTCCTCCGTCACAACTTTACAGGCGAGCGCCATACTGAGTTTATTGCTGCAGAGCCAGAGAGCTGTCCTAAACTGACTCGTGGTAAGTTTGAGTATGATTTCGGTGATGAGGCAGGTTATACTCCATTGCTGCCAATGTTTACTCTGGGTCATGATTTCAAGCCTGCCAACATTCATGCCGGTGGTCTCCGTTATCATGGTGCGGGCATGATTATCTCCCAGCTTCTGAAGGATGGTTACCTGCATGGTGTAGATATCCCTCAGCTGGAGTCATTCAAGGCGGGTATGCTCTTTGCACAGACCGAGGGTATCATTCCTGCTCCAGAGAGCTGTCATGCGATTGCGGCCACTATACGTGAGGCTCTGAAGGCTAAGGAAGAGGGCAAGGAGAAGGTTATCCTGTTCTGCCTCTCAGGCCATGGTCTTATCGATATGCCGTCTTACGATAGCTATATTAATGGCGATTTGCACAATTATTCAGTAAGTGATGAAGAAATCCAGCAGTTCCTCAAGGATGTGCCAAAGGTTGACTAAATTATAGTTAACAGTATATAGTTATTCTTTGAGATATATTGAAATAACAATATCACATTATAAAAGAAGCCAGGCTGCGAAAAGCAACCTGGCTTTTTATTTAGAGATTCTATTCTCTTTTATTTTAGAAATTCTATTCTCAGTTCGAGACTTCTATCTTTCATTAGAAGTTCAACCACTCTTCAATAGCCTTAGCGATGACATCGAAGCTTGTGGTAGGCTCGAAGCGGGCTACAACCTGACCCTTCTTGTTAACGAGGAACTTGGTGAAGTTCCACTTGATATCGGCACTCTCCTTGTAGTTAGGATCAGCCTCGCTCAACATCTTGTCGAGAACAGGGTAGAGAGGGTGGCTCTCGTCCCAACCGGCAAAGCCCTTACATTCTTTCAGAAATTTGAAGAGAGGGGCAGCATCGTCTCCGTTTACCTTGATCTTCTTGTAGCGCTGGAACTCTGTGCCGTATGTAAGCTTGCAGAACTGATGAATGCTTTCATCTGTACCAGGGGCTTGCTGACCAAACTGGTTGCAAGGAAAATCAAGTATTTCGAAACCTTGAGAATGATAGGTCTCATAAAGTTTCTCCAGTTCCTCATACTGAGGGGTGAAACCACACTTTGTAGCGGTGTTAACGATGAGCAGCACTTCGTTGGCATACTCCTTGAGGGAAACATCCTTTCCCTTTCTGTCTTTAACAGAAAATTCGTAAACAGTTCTCATTTTTTTTATCTTTATGTATGTGTTATCTATATTTCCGATCTCAACTTATGTGATCTAGAGTGCAAAGATACTACTTTTCTCTTAGAATACTTCAAGAGTTTTTTTAAAAATTCTAAAAATCGAACAAAATCATAGATGAAGGAATAAGCGTAATATATATAATGTAGATAGATATTGTATATCTGGGTAAACAGATACCATATAGCTGAGTATATATATATCGGTTAGATATAGAATATAGAAGAATAAAATAGGTAGGCGATATAACTACACAATATCAGTATGAAACAGCATAAAAATAAAAAATGCAGGATTTTCACAAACCCTGCATTCCTTTTTCTTTACCTCTTTTTCCTCAAAAAAACAAAGAAAAAGAGGTTTACGATTAATCTATCATTTAACTTTTCTAAGAACTTGTTGCAAAGATACTACATTTTCTTGTAACACCAAACTTTTTCTCAGCTTTTTTTCAGTAAAAAGGGAAAATTAATCAAATACCCCCCCATTTTTATACTTTTTTGCAATATTCGGTCAAAAAACAAAGCAAAATGGTTCAATTTTATGACTATTCTGCTTTTTTCCTTGCTTGAACGTTTTGCTGTGTACGATAACGAAGAAGGCTGTGCCCGACAACAACTGAAGATATGTCCTGTAATATGTATTACTTTTTTGTCATTACAGATGAAAGCAGCCATCAGTAATGATGACTGCTTTCATCTGTAATGATGCGGGCTATCCCTGCGTTCTGTTTCGGTATTCAGTAGGCACGATACCCGTTTCTTTCTTGAATACCTTCGAGAAATACTTAGGGTCGGTGAAACCTACTGCAAAGGCGATGCTGCTCAGTGTATCGTCTGTCTTGCGCAACATCTCGCATGCCTTCTTGATACGTATATGGCGAACGAAGTCTACCGGCGTCATTCCGGTCGTTGCTTTCACCTTATTATATAGTACGCTTCGGCTCATACCGATTTCGTTCGAGATATCATCTATCTTGAGTTCCGGGTTGCCTGCATTTTCAACAATAAACCTGAAGGCACGCATCATGGTTCTGTCCTGCATCTGTGCCGCCATCAATGCCAGCTCGCTGTTTGGATCAACCGCTTCGTTCTCGGCACTAGTTTCAGCCTGGTTAAGAGCAGGCAGAGGAGCTGCTGCAGGCAGTATTCGCAGGGCCGCTATGGCATCTTTATCGCCAGTTTCCTTCAGCTTTCTGATGACATCCATCTGAATGTTGCGGCGCTGGGTGAGGATAGCCTCTATTCGGCCGAGCAGATAAGGGGTAGAGAATGGCTTGGTGATATAGGCATCAACACCTTCATCAAAGCCTCGCTGCTGATCTTCTACGCTTGCCTTGGCTGAGAGAATCATCACTGGGATGTTGTTGAGGGTGGTATCCTGCTTGATCTCGTGAATCATCGACAAACCATCCATCACAGGCATGGTAACGTCCGTGAGGATAAAGTCTGGTATCTCCTTGCGGGCCATCACCAAACCTGCCTTTCCATTCTCTGAGAGCAGCACGTTATAGGTAGGCGAGAGGATACTGTAGAGGAACTTGCGCAGGTCGGCATTGTCTTCAACTACCAGTACAGTCTGGTCTTTGAGTTTCGTTTCTTCCTGTGCTTCTTTCTGTTCCTTGCCCATTTCTTCCAGGCGTTCAGTCTCTTCATCCTTATCTTCTTTCTGTTTATTTACTTCTTCCAGATAGTCGGATGCATTGCGGTCGTCAATCTGTCCGTTCTCTTTCTCCCTTTCTGTCAGGTCGTAATCTTCCTCGGTCAGACCGCTGTTCGTATAGAAGTCTGCCTTGTTGCCGTATCTCTGAGCCTTGTCCAGCATTACCAGCATTTCGTTGGCATTGTCTATTACCATTCTCAGCAGTTCCTTGCCCTTTCGGGTGATACCCGGTTCGGTATCCAAAACGGTTTTTACCGGGGCTCCGATGAGCGTTAGAGGGGTTCTCAGACGGTTGGCAGCATCGTTGTAGAACTCGTTCTTCATCACGCTCATCTCGTGGGTTACGTTCTCGCGCTGGCGCTGGTTGTAGGTATAGAAGATTGCGCCTACGATACCGAAGAGCAGAAGCAGCATCAGAAATTTGCCCCAGATGCTCTCCCAGAAGGTAGGGCGCACTTCGATAGGCAACTCTGCCACATATTTGCTCCATACACCATGGGAGTTGGTGGCTCTCACCTTGAGTACGTAATCGCCATGACTGATACGGTTGAAGCCGATGCTATTGCTGCTTCCGTTTGATATCCACACGCCGGGAGCTGTATAACCATCTATGCGATAGAGGTATTTGGTCTGATACTTGCGCTGATAGTCGAGCGATGCGAAGTTGATGGTCAGGTTTCGCTTGTTGGCAGGAATCACTATTTTATCCTTGTGCAGGATAGGTTCCGACTCCTTCTCTCCGCTATAGTGGAGGGAACAGAAGATGACTTTAGGCTGGTAGTTGCTCTTCTTCAGCGTAGCCGGATTAAAGGTAATCAGTCCCATAGGGGTACCTACCGAGATGTTGTTGCTTGCCGGATCGTGGTAAGGACGGCTTTGCGAGAACGACATGTTGAAGTCGAAGTCGTTAGGTCCGAACACATTGCACTGGCCCGTTTTCGGGTTTACGCAGTCGATACTCGATTCTCTGATTACCCAGATTCTTCCCTGGTTGTCTTCTACCATGCCCTGTACGATGCCTTCGTTAATATCGATGGCATGGAAGTATTTTATCTTCAGGTTGTCTTGCAGGAGCGATTTGCTCACAATCTCTTCCATCAAACCGCCCTGTTGCGAGATATACATCTTGCCGCTGGTGTGCTCCATGATATTGTTCATATCGTTTGCAGCCAGACTAGTTGTATCGTTCGGTATGTAGTAGGTCTTGTGGTAATTGATCTTTCTTGCGTTTGTAAAGGCATCACTGAAGGTGATGAGACCATCTGTAGTTCCTACGAGAATGGTTCCCGTAGTGGTGCAGCAGATGCGGCGTATGCGGTCGTAGTGCTGTTTCTCCCAAGGCAGTCCGTTTCGTTTACTGATGAAGCTGATACTGCCGTCTGCCGCCTCGTTAACAAGTGCCAGCCCACCTCCGTAGGTACCTATCCAGATACGTCCGGTGCGGTCGGCTACAATGTCTGGTATCTTGTCGAACGGCAGCGATGACGGGTTGTTGGCATCATAAACAAAGTGTCTTACCTGCATTTTATCTATCAGATAGACACCATTTCCGTTGGTTCCTATCCATGCTCTTCCCTTGATATCGAAGTGGATGGCGAAGATGCCCTTCTCGTCGAAGTTTACTTGCTGTGGCACGATCTGTCCGCTTGGCGACAGGTATCCGATGCTTTGGTAGGATGCGTTGAGCACCTGGATTACTCCGTTGTGATAACCTGCCCAGATATGTCCGTCTGGCGATGCATTCACCGAGAACACTTCGTCTTCGCCCTCATCCAGCTTGTTGATAATGTAAGGGTGATATTTGAAGACTACCTGTGTCAGGTCGTGAGAGCCTGTCAGCCAGAGGATTCCCTGGTCTGAGAGTACATATTTCGTAATCTTCGGTATGCGGTAGTTGCCCGATGAATTGCTTCTCAGCAGATAAGGCACCAGTTTTCCTGCCTTGCGGTCAAAATAACTGAAGGTTCCTCCTCTAGGCACTACCCAGAGGGTCTTGTGTTCATCTTGTGTGATGAAATTGCTTTCGCAGGTTGTACGGTCCATCGGGTCGTCCTGGTCGGCAAAGAGCCACTGTTTCTGTCCGGTCTTCGGATTGACGAGGGTTACTCCCATGCCGTCTGTAAATGCCCATACCATACCGAAAGCATCGGTATAAATCTTCTTTACCTCTGCCAGAGGCTGACTCGGGCTCTGTACGTTGATGATATCAAACTTGAAGGTGCGCGGGTTGTAGATGACCACACCCAGATTGGTTGCCAGCAGAAGTTGGTAACCTGTATTTTTCAGTTGGTTGATACGGGTTACGCCTTCCGGCATCGGTATCATGGTGAGTCGGTTCTGCAGGTCATATTTTGCCAGTTTACCGTCTTCAGTTGCCAGGAACTCATCTTCTCCCACCCCTCTGAGCCATTTGAAAGGCAGTTTGCTTGGAATTTTCGAATGATATATGTATGCGCCTTTGTCGGTAAGCACCCATTCTCTTCCGTGTATATCTTGATGGATGTACCATACATTTCCGCTTCTGAGTCCCTTTTCTCCTACTTTGATGAGTTCTATATTCCGCTCATCAAAGGTTCTTCCTGCTGATCGGATGATGTATTTTCCATTTTCTGAAGTAAACCATGTAGCTCCGTTTTTCATTGGGTATACCTGGCTCACGCGCAGGTCGATGTTGAACAGTTCGTTGAATTTCTGTCCTACAGCAAAGAACCGGCAGAAGTGGGTATCGTATACGTAGAGCTGGTGGTCGTATGTGATACACCACACGTTGTTGTTATAGGATGGTTCTATTTTCAGTATACGGTTGGTTGACAGAACGTCAATATCATCGGGGTTGTCTCTGAAAGTATGAAACTTGTAGCCGTCATAGAACGACAGTCCGTTCCATGTACTGAACCACATGAGGTTGTCTTTACCTTGTTTGAGGTCTGAGATGGTATTGGCAGCGAGTCCGTCTGTGATAGAGAATTTTCTCACATCGCAGTAGGGTACAGCTGCTGTCATGATGGTAGAGAGCAGTCCTAATAGTGTGATATATAATTTTCTTTTCATCATTTTTATTCGTATACGTTTATTAATCGCAACAAAGGTAGTGAAAATTATTGAGAATACGTATTTATCAGGTGTATTTTTTTATGTTTGCGCCTTAAAATCTTCCACTTTTCATAGAATAGGTGTAATATTTGGTTGTTATCTCCCTGTTTTTCTTTTGTTTAGCGTATATTGTTTCGCTGTTGGTTATTTCAGAATTTTCTTCTTGTTTTTCTAAAGAATAGGGATTTCCCCCTCAGTTTGTATCCTTTTCCCCTTTGTGGTAACCGGAAAATCCACTACCTTTGCATCGGGTTTAAGAAAGAATGCTGTTCTTCGAGAACTCAAAAGTATAGAAGATATAAGAATATAAATAACTTAACTGATAAATTGATATGAAAAAGTTTACTACTCTTCTCACAATGGCTTTCATAGCTTTGATGAGCATCTCATTCACCTCATGTGATGATGATTCTGATATCGCATACACCCTCGATGGTACATGGACGGGTAATATGTTTGTAAAATATGGTAATAACAAAGCTACTTACTCTGTAATCCGTTTCGACCAGAATGATGGTTTCTATTCCGGTACAGGCTATTGGATCGATTACTTTAAGGGAAATTACTGGCATGGCAACAATTATATAGCAAACCATATTACCTGGACAGTACGCAACAGAAACATCTATATCACTCTTCTTGATGAGGGTAGTGATGTTGTGATTTACGACTATGCTCTGGGCGACCGCAAGTTCTCTGGATATGTAGAGGCTGATAACGGCAACCGTGCTTATTTCGAGCTTTATCGCGATTCTTACAACTGGCGCGATGATTATGACTGGGGTTACGATGATGGCTGGGGCTACAGCAAGCAGCATTCGGGCTTGGAGAACACCCAGATTGTTTCTCGCGGAGCTAAGGATTCTGTAGAGTATGTTAAGGTGGCAGATGATAATCAGAAGCCTGTTCGCCGCTTTGTAGTGAAGTAAGGCAATAAGGAATTTAGTTTGAAGAAAGGAAACAAGATATGAAAAAGTTTAATCGGATATGGATGTGGATGGCGATAGCTGCAGCATCTTTCTCATTTACCTCATGTGATGATGATGATTACTGGTATGATGACTATAATCATGGTGGCTGGGGATGGAATCAGGGCGACAGAAACAACGGTTCTAACGGCTCTCAGGATGATTACCTGCTGTCGGAGGCTCAGACCCTTATTGGCGACTGGAGAGGCTCTGTGCTGTACTCTGAGCTTGCAGAGGATGGGCAGTCACGTGACAATTACAGTTTCAATGCCGAGATGACGTTCTATCAGACGGGTAACAAGGTTAATACTCTCTGCGGTGATGGTGTTGAAGTGGATTATGCCGATGATGGAAGCTATGAATCCCAAACTCTGAAGTTTACCTGGTACATCGATAAGAATGGTGATATTTATATCCGTTATAATGATACGGGTGCTACCTATGTGATGGATGCAGGTGCTAAGCAGTATGGTTTCTATCTGGGTGATGAAAAGGGGCAGGATGTGTTCTATGGTTATATGATAGGAACAGGTAAGGCTAAGGGTGATGTGATGCAAATCGATTTAGTGCGCTACGATCCGAGTGGAGCCCGTAAGAAGACCCGTTCAGCTGCAACCGATTCCGTAGCTCCTAGCTTCGGTAAGGCTACCGGCAGGGCATTCATGCCACATGCTATCAAGAAGTTGCCGAGAAGATGATGATATAAACAAAAGAAATCCGCTCTCTCATTGATTTGAGAGAGCGGATTCTTTGTTTGTATATAGCCTGATTTATTTAAAGTCCCGAGAGGTTCTTGATGAGTTCTGCATCTACGTTTTCCACTTCCTTCTCGATTTCATCAGGGAGATTACAGAAGAAGTCGATGCCGGTTTTGTCTTCCAGCGTCTTGATGTTTACGATATAGTTGCTGAGCTTATCGCTCTTTTCAAATGCCTTGTTCTCGTGAGGGAACCAGTAGCCGAAAGCACTGTATTTGTGCTTGTTACTTTTCGTATCAAACGCTTTTTCCAATATTGCTACAAAGAAATACTTTGGTACAGGGATGTAACCTGTTGTTGCAGTATAGACCGTTTGTCTTCCGTTGATATATTCAATAATGTTTTCAGGACTGTCTATAGTACCGCCTTTTACAACAAATAGAGTATCCTTGTCATTTATTATAGCATTGGCTTTTTTCCTCAAGGCGTCCTCCATTTTAAACCATGTACCCTTTTGGTTGAAACTACCATATTGTGGTTGCATGTTGGTCAGAAAGTCTGTCTGTCTTTCCTGGGTACTGTTTAGTCTTCTGTCTGCAGATGGGCAGAGGTGTCCATGATCATATCTTCCATTGCCTTTATATGGATCATAAGTGAAGTCTACCACTCCATATAGAGACTTTAAATCTGTATCAGATGGATAATCATCATCAGGTCTACCAACATTTTTTTTATTGTTTCCTGTATTGAAAGTATAGCAGCTCCATCTCTGGCTCTTCATGTTGTCATCCCATTCTGTAGAATAGTTCAACATACCTGTTGTATTATCCATGTGAACGATGGCATAGCTGGTACCATTGTTCTTGAGCTTTGGGAACTCCAGACCGCCGATAGCGTTTCTTACCACTTGTGGCATGTTGGCAGTAGCCACATTCTTGTTTGTATTGTTCTTATCGGTTGATTCACCACCGGTATTGTCACCCGTATTACCGCCACCGGTTGTACCACCGTTTTCAGGAAAATAGAACTGCAGGGTATCGTCTGTACCGCAGGCAGAGAACGTCATCGCAGCTACGAGTGCGAAGATAAAAAACTTAGTATGCTTCATAATTCTCGATAATGTTTATTAAGTTAAAGGTTTTGTGCTTTCTATATATATAGAGAGATGTAGAAAATCGATTGTATGAGGAATAGTAGTGAGAGAAAAAAAGTGCATTCCTACGTATATGCAACTACGCTGGAATGCACTCAGTATCTTTGCGATAATAAATATATCCTTATAAAAAAGGTATATTATTACTTCTTCAATTTGCCGTAACGGTTCATGAAGCGGTCTACGCGACCCGCTGTATCAACGAGCTTGCTCTTACCTGTGTAGAATGGGTGAGATGTGCTAGAGATTTCAATCTTAACAACTGGATAAGTCTCGCCTTCGAACTCAACAGTGTCGTTAGTCTTGCATGTAGACTGAGAGAGGAACATATCGCCGTTAGACATATCCTTGAATACTACAGGACGATAATTCTCTGGATGAATACCTTTTTTCATTTTTCTTTTTTATTTTTATTGGGTTATTAAAATTAGACGTCATGGGGATGCTCGTTGCATCATTTCGTGTCCCTTATCGGGGCATGCCCATTATAGCCTGTTATCAATTTCAGGCTGCAAAGTTACGCTTTTTTCCTGAAACCACCAAATATTTCTTCTTCTTTTTAAGAAATATTTTAGAAATGAGCATAATACGTAGGTTCGCGTTCCCTCCTGACACCTATGTTTTTAATGGATGAAAAGAAATCCTCATCGTCTCTGTTTGTGTAGAGGACGATGGGGAACAGTATTTTTTCTAATACATAATATCTACTAGGGGAATTACTTCAATGTGATGATGATCTTCTCGATGTAGAGAGCACCAACAGTATTGTTCCAAATGGTAAAGTACTTGCTGTTTACGCTGCTGAAGTCGTAGGTAAAAGTGAACGAATTGAGGGTGCTGCTTGTCTCTGTGGTGTAGATGGTGACATTGGATGACATGTCATCGTCCTCGCCCAAAGCCATAGCCAATGAACACGAGAAGAGCGCTAACATTGCTAAGTTTACTTTCTTCTGCATAGTTTATATGTATTAAGTTTAACTGTCGGTGACAGCAGTCTTCTTTCGCAGTGATGATATATTTATAGTCCTGTTGGATTTTGTTTAGGTAAACTGTAAGGGGGACTTATCATGCTTTCTGGTCTTGTGTCTTCTGTCCTGATCAAAAATAATTATAAGTGCTGCAAAGTAACAAAAAATTTTTTTAAAGAGAAGTTATTTATGTTAAAAATGCATGAAAACTGAAAAAATATTCGTTTTTATGGAGATATTTCCGGTTTTTTAGGTATCTTTGCTGCATATTTCCTTATGGAGTTAAGAAATACATATATAATAAGGTATACATTAATAATTAATATTGTATGAGGAAACATTTGCTCTTGCTGGCAGCCCTCCTCATGATAGGGCTGGGCGCTACAGCACAGAAAAAGAAGTCGCAGACTTCAGGCAACAGGCAGTTTCAAGTGTATGCTGTAGGTTTCTACAATCAGGAGAACCTCTTCGATACCTGCCATGATGCCGGTAAGAATGATTACGAGTATCTCCCTGCTAAGGGATGGAATGGTATGAAATATACCAATAAACTCAAGAATATGTCGCGTGCACTTGCCGACATGGGTACCGATGTGCTGCCTAACGTGGGCTGTGCCTTCATCGGTCTGTCTGAGGTTGAGAATGCCAACGTGCTGAAAGATCTTACCGCGCAGCCGCCTCTCAAGGCAAGAAACATGCAGTTCTGCCATATCGAGGGTCCCGATAAGCGAGGCATCGATTGTGCGCTGCTCTATAATCCGGCACTCTTCACGGTGAAGAACACCCGATTGGTGCCTTACGTACAGGAACTCGCCAAGGATTCTGCCTACAAGACCCGTGGTTTCCTCACCGTTCGCGGTGAACTGGCGGGCGAGGATGTGGCGGTTATCGTATGCCATTGGCCAAGCCGTTTCTCCGGTCCGTTCTATCGCGAGAGCGGAGCGCGCCAGACTAAGGTGGTAAAAGACAGTTTGCTCCGTCTGAACCCGGCGATGAAAGTGTTCGTGATGGGCGATATGAACGATGATCCTACCGACGCCAGCATGCACAAGGTGCTGAAGGCGAAAGCTGAAATCAGCGAGGTAGGTGCCGATGATATGTATAACCCATGGTATAACATCCTGGCCAAGGAGGGCAAGGGAACCCTGTTCTACAGCGGTTCATGGAATCTCTTCGACCAGATTGTCATCACACCTAATCTCCTGAACAGGGATAGTAAGAACAAGGACTACAGTTCTCTGAAGTTCTGGAAGAACCACATCTTCCGCCGCGATTACCTCATCCAGCAGGAAGGTCAGTACAAGGGTGCTCCTTTGCGTACCAAGGCAGGCGGCAGATGGCTTAACGGCTACAGCGATCACCTGCCAGTAGTGATGTATCTGGTGAAGGAAAAGAAGTAGAAAATGGTAGAGAATCATCCTTTTGAGCCGTGGCTGCCCGAGAATGCGCGGCTGCTGATGCTCGGCACGTTTCCGCCTGCAGAGAAGCGGTGGTGCATGCCCTGGTATTATCCCAACTTCCAGAATGATATGTGGAGGATATTCGGGATTATCTACTTCCAGGATAAGTTCCATTTCGTGGATGTAGAGAAGAAGACCTACCGCCTCGATGCTATTAAGAAATTTCTCAGGGAGAAGGGCGTCGCCATCTATGATACCGCACAGCAGGTGATACGCACCAAGAATACGGCATCCGATAAGGATCTGCAGATCGTGCAGCCCGCTGATCTCGACGGCATGCTCCGCCAGCTGCCCCATTGCAGGGCGGTGCTCACAGCCGGCCAGCTTGCCACGAAGGTATTTTCAGAACACTTCGGCATCAAGGAAAAGCCTGAGATGGGAGGCTATGCAGAATTCCAGTTCGAGGGCCGCAGACTCCGTCTGTACCGCATGCCCTCCAGTTCCCGTGCCTATCCCATGGCGGTGGAGAAGAAGGCTGAATTCTACCGCAAGATGTTTGATGAAATCTTATAGAAAGAAGAAAGAATATGAAAGATAAAGTGACCGTTATTGGCATTGCGGGAGGTACAGGCTCCGGCAAGACCACTGTGGTGAAGAAACTCGTAGAAGTGCTGCCGCCTCATTATGTGGCTGTGGTGCCCCTCGATTCATATTATAACGATACCTCGCAGATGACCGAGGAAGAACGTCATCAGATTAACTTCGACCACCCGTCGGCATTCGATTGGAAGCTTTTGCACCAGCAGCTCGCTGATCTGCGTGCTGGCAAGGCGATAGAGCAACCCACCTATAGTTATATCAAATGCAACCGTGAACCGGAAACTGTTCACGTTGACCCCAAACCGGTTGTGATCATCGAAGGCATCATGACGCTGGTGGACAAGAAGTTGAGAGACCTGATGGACCTGAAGGTGTTCGTGGATACCGATGCTGATGAGCGCCTGATACGCAACATTCAGCGTGATACCATCGACAGGGGTCGCACCGTATCGATGGTGGTAGACCGATACCTCAAGGTCCTGAAGCCGATGCACGAGCAGTTTATCGAACCCACCAAGCGCTATGCTGACATCATCATTCCGCAGGGTGGCGAAAACCTCAAGGGCATCGGTATCCTCTGCAAGTATGTAGAGGGACTGATAGAGAAATAAAAATATTTTTGCTCAAGCATTGCATTTCTTTAATGCAAAACAAAGTTTAATTAGGAAACAGGGCGGCCTTCTTCGTGAAAAGAGGTCCGCCCGCTTTGTTTTTATCCCAGTCTGGCTATTCAAGTAGTTCAGTTAGCTAATTCAAGTAGTTCTGTTGGCTAATTCAAGTAGTTCTGTTGGCTAACTCAAGTAGTTCTGTCAGCGAATTCAGCCGTCTCAGTTAGCTGATTCAGCCGTCTCAATAAGCCTACGGATACGTCTGCGCTAGCCGACGCAGTAATATCCGTACCCCGACGCAGTAATATCCGTACCCCGACGCAGTAATATCCGTACCCCGACGCAGTAATATCTGCATCCCGACGCAGTAATATCTGTATCCCGACGCAGTAATATCTGCATCCCGACGCAGTAATATCTGTAACCCGACGCAGTAATATCCGTGAGTCAGCGCAGCACAACGTGTGATCCGTTTTCGCCAGGTCCCATAACCATATTCTGCAAAGATCTTCTTGCTTTTTGCAAGAAGATAAGCTGAAAAACGTGATAGATGAAGGCTATTAGTGATGGATAGCGTGATGGATATTGTAAACAATTTGTCTATCCATCACGCTTTCCTAAATAGATAATTCTCTTATTATCAGATGATTAACATTTTAAGAAGAGAAAAAGTGAGGGATGTGAGGGATAAAACTTAAAAGATTATTCCTCTTCCTCCTTCTCAAAAGCCTCTACGAAAGGCTGGTGGAAACCCTGGAAGATGCGGAGATACTCGGCTCGCACCTCATCACTCTCCTCAAAAAGATTCAACTCGCCACGCTTGTGAGCCTTCAGCATACTGCTGTAACGGCGAATCTTACGCTTGTAGTTCCTTGCCATCAACGCATCTGCCTGAACAGGATTCTGACTGACATACGAAAAGGCACAAAGCTGCTTCATGAACATGTCGAACACCGGATTGTCATGACTCCAGTCGTCCTCACTCAGCCAGAACCACTGGAAATGATACTTCTGCTCCAGTGCCATCAGATGCTGCCCCAGCTCGTCAATCTCCATGCCCTTCTGCATCTGCTCCTCAGCAAAAGCTACCAGAGATGCCGCATCTACATTCAACTCAACCTCGTGAGACAGCGTGGTGCCCTCAATCTGAATGCGCCAACGGTGATTCCTGTTCTTGATGAGCGCAGAATTCGTGTTCATCAGCAACTCAGAAAGCTTGCCCTCGGTAGGAATCTGATCAACTATCGAAAGACGGTCGCGCTGGTTGCGAACCACCAGCTGATGGTCCTCATGGCGCAATACACACATGTAAACCAGCCTGTTGCTGTCGAGCTGAAGGGTGAAACGGTCGTTGTTGTCATCGCCCACAAATTCGTAGGTGTAGTCATCCACCTTATCCTGCGGAATGCTCAGCTCGCCATGCACCTTGTTGCCCTCGGCATCGTAGAGCGAGAAACCGATGTAAGGAATCTGAAGACGGAGGACAACCGGATTGCCGCCGTCCTCAGGTATCAGGGTAACAGCCAGACCGTCATCGCCGAAATCATCCTTGCGGCATACGAATCCGTCATCCGTCTTCTCTGCCTTCTCCACCTTCACCTCGCCGTGGCGCCACCAGAAATCGAAGGTGATGGTCTGGTCGTCCTCAGCGGCTACACGGATGAAATCCTCGATGTCCTGACCCAGGTAAATCACCTTGGCAGGCTCAATCTCCTCATCATCATCGCCCAGCGCTCGCACCCACATCTCGCCCGGAACAGGATCATCTTCCCATTCGGCATCAGCAGGGGCTGCAGTAGATTTGAAAACGAGGAAAACCATTCTTTCTTCTTCCCTCGTGCCATCTTCGCGGCACGTGAAGCACTTTGCCTCCTTAGGGATGAAGAATGGGGTTAACAGGTACGGGTTTTTGCATAATGCGGTATACTCTACCTCGGTCCATGCCGGGAGAGCGTGTGTATTTGTCTTGTCTGTCATATTCTCTTGTTGCATATAATTCTTGAGTTGGTCCTATTTCTTTTCATCATCCGGCGTGTGTGGCAGGACGAGGGGGATGTTGATCCCAAAAAACGGTTGCAAAGGTAATGCAAAATCGAGACACTACAAAATATATCACCTATTTTTTTAATTATTTTACGATTCAATATTTGGTGCTTCCAAAAAATAGTTGTAGTTTTGCATCTGAAATAATGAATAGAAAGATGAAAGTCAAGACAATACTTACACTGGCGCTAGCCGCCACAACCCTCGCAGCATGTCACAGGGGAAAGAAACCACCACGTATGGACAATTCGAAACTCGCCATCAGCCTCTCGAAACCGGCTAAGGGTGACAGGGCTATCTACGGACTTGCCTGCCTGGGCTGCTCGGATACAGCGCTGGTGCTGCTGCCCAACGGAGGCGGCGACCCCGTGAGATACAACATTCTGGATGCCACTCGCAACCATCAGGTGTTTGGAGATATAGAGGTGGGCGACTGGGTTTGCGTGATGCCATGCGAGGAGAAGGATGAGAAGAACCGTGCCGACATGGTGATAGACCTGGACCAGCTGAAGGCCACCTGGACCTATCCGGTGATGCCGAAGCTGCGCGATGTATCGCATCTGAGCAAGCGCCAGCAGGCGAGAATTCTTGCCAATATGCCCGACAGCATCGTAGAAACCTATATGGTGCCGCGCCAGTATGGCTTCACCCTGAAGCGCATGAGCGAGGCGATGGCCGTGGGCAGGGTGATGATAAACAAAGATGTGGACGACGATAGCCCGGTAGAATATCCTGCCGTGCCTCAGTATACGGAATGGCATGCCTATAATGGTAAGCTGATTCTGGTGCAGGGCCACCGCGAGCTGGATGGCGTGGTGCTCAATGAGAAGACGAAGCGCGATACCTTCACCTTTGTATATATGAAGGGCGACAGTCTGGCTCTCTCTGATCGTGAGGGCCGCATCCAGGGTTTCCACCGTTCGCTCAATGCGATGAAGGCCAACGCCAAGGCCCATGCTGCAGCCGAGAAGCTGAACAGCAAGATGAAGAAGGAAATATTGAAGTAAATTACATAATAAATATAAAAAAAGAGGCGAATAGGACGATTTCTCAATTTTTTTGTCTAATTTTGCACCTTGGAATTTAATTCATACATCGAATATAAAGAAAAAGAACAAGAATAATGAAGAAGAAAATTCAGTTCAGTCTCGTTTATCGAGACATGTGGCAGAGCTCTGGTAAGTTCCAGCCACGCAAGGATCAGTTGGCTAAAATTGCCCCAGTTATCATCGAAATGGGATGCTTTAGCCGTGTAGAGACTAACGGCGGTGCCTTCGAACAGGTTAACCTCCTGGCAGGTGAAAACCCTAACGATGCCGTACGCGCATTCTGCAAACCTTTCAACGAGGTGGGTATCAAGACTCACATGCTCGACCGCGGATTGAACGCTCTTCGTATGTATCCTGTGCCTGACGACGTGCGCGCCCTTATGTATAAGGTAAAGGCTAAGCAGGGTACCAACATCACACGTATCTTCGACGGACTGAACGATGTGCGCAACATCATTCCTTCTATCAAGTGGGCAAAGGAGGGTGGCATGACTCCACAGTGTGCACTCTGTATCACCAACTCTCCTGTTCATACCCTGGAATATTACATGAACATCGCCGACCAGCTCATCGCTGCCGGTGCAGAGGAAATCTGTTTGAAGGATATGGCAGGTATCGGCCAGCCGGCATTCCTCGGCAAACTCACCAAGATGATTAAGGACAAGTATCCTGAGATCATCATCCAGTATCACGGCCACTCAGGTCCTGGTCTCTCTATGGCTTCTATCCTCGAGGTATGCAATAACGGTGCCGACATCATCGATACAGCCATCGAGCCATTGTCATGGGGTAAGGTTCACCCAGACGTAATCTCAGTTATCAGCATGCTGAAGAACGAGGGCTTCGAGGTACCTGAAATCAACATGAGCGCTTATATGAAGGCTCGTGCTATGACTCAGGAGTTCATCGACGAGTGGCTCGGCTACTTCATCAACCCAGGTAACAAGATCATGTCTTCATTGTTGCTCGGTTGCGGCCTCCCTGGCGGTATGATGGGAAGTATGATGGCAGACCTCGGCGGTATGCGCCAGACCATCAACAACATCCGCAAGAAGAAGGGCGAGGAAGAGTTGTCTATGGACGACCTCCTGATCAAGCTCTTCGACGAGGTAGAGTATGTATGGCCACGCGTAGGTTATCCTCCATTGGTAACCCCATTCAGCCAGTATGTAAAGAACATCTCACTGATGAACCTCCTCACCATGGAGCAGGGCAAGGGCCGCTTCGTAATGATGGACGACTCTATGTGGGGTATGATTCTCGGCAAGAGCGGTAAGATTCCTGGAACTATCGATCCAGAACTCGTAGAGCTCGCCAAGAAGCAGGGCCGCGAGTTTACCGACGTAGATGCACACACTCTGCTCACCAACGCCCTCGACGACTTCAAGAAGGAGATGGACGAGAACGGTTGGGATTACGGTCAGGACGACGAGGAACTCTTCGAGCTCGCCATGCACCCAGAGCAGTATCGCAACTACAAGAGCGGACAGGCAAAGAAGAACTTCCTTGCCGACCTTCAGAAGGCAAAGGATGCCAAGCTCGGTACAACCCTTACTCCTGCACAGCTTGCAGAGTTTAAGCACGCCAAGGCAGATGCCATCGTGGCACCAGTAGCCGGCCAGCTCTTCTGGGAATTCCAGGGCGAGGGCGAGTGCCAGCCAGCTGTAGAGCCATACATCGGCAAGGAATATAAGGAAGGTGATGCCTTCTGCTATATCCAGGCTCCTTGGGGCGAGTTTGAAACCATTCCAGCTGCATTGGGCGGCAAGCTCGTAGAAATCAATGCCAAGCAGGGCAGCAAGGTGCGCAAGGGCGATGTTATCGCTTACATCGAGCGAGAGGCTGAATAATGTTAAATGTTGAATGTTGAATGTTGAGTTGTCCCTTTCTGCAAAACAGCAAGGACACTTACGGCGCAAGCCCCATAATTCAACATTCAACACTCAACATTCAACATTTAATATAAAAACGATGGATTATCAAGCAATTATTGATAAGTATTATCCTGAGGATAATGAGCTTCGGAATATCCTCATCACACATAGCCAATCTGTAGCGCGAAAAGCGCTACAGATTGTTTCGTATCATCCCGAATTGCAACTCGATACCCAGTTTATCGAAGAAGCAGCTATGCTCCACGACCTCGGCATCTTCATGACCGATGCCCCAGGCATACAGTGTTTCGGCTCGCAGCCCTACATCTGCCATGGACGACTGGGAGCAGAAATCCTGCGCAAGGAAGGATATGAGCGACATGCCCGCGTATGTGAGCGCCATACCGGTGCAGGCATCACAGAGGCACAGATCATAGCACAGAACCTGCCCCTGCCACATCAGGATTTCCTGCCGGAAACCATGGAGGAGAAGGTGATTTGCTACGCTGATAAATTCTTCAGCAAAACTCACCTCGACCGGGAAAAAACAATTGAGAAAGCAGAAAAAAGTCTCATGAAGTTCGGAGAGGAAGGAGTAAAACGCTTCCAGCAATGGGAACGCATGTTTGAATAGAATTCTAATTTATTGAATGAGAAAACAATCGACGATAGCTATGCTGCTGCTCGCTGCCATCTCGTGTATGATGGTGGCTAATCCGGGTACGCCCGATTCGAAAAAGAAAAAGAAGAAGGAGAAGACGGAAACCGTGGACAGCGTGGGTGACAGTGTGTTCGTAGACTCGCTGGGCAACGAAATAAAGCCCAAGCTGAAACAGGCTGACGACACCACGCAGATGGACTCGCTGCAGAAAGCTATATGGAAACATAATAAAGTGGTGGATGACAGTATCCGCCTCGACAGTATCGCCAGAAAGAAACAGGGTGGAGTAGACGCACCGGTTAACTATCAGGCGGACGACTCTCTCGTATACGATGCCAAGAACAAGGTGGCATATCTCTACGGAAACTCCAACGTGAAGTATACCAACATGGACCTCAGTTCCGACCGCATCTCCATGGATATGGACAAGAGCAACGTGAAAGCGATGGGTACTCCTGACAGTACGGCGGAGGGAGGCATCAAGGGCAAACCTGTCTTCAAGATGGGTAGCGATACCTATGATACCGACACCATCAAATTCAACTTCAAGAGCAAGAAGGCCCTTATTAATAATGTATATACAGAACAGCAAGACGGATTCCTGACCGGTATGAAGTCGAAACGCGACTCATCGGGAGTCATCTATCTGCAGCACGGAAGGTATACCACCTGCGATGATCCGCATCCCGACTTCTACATCTCGCTCTCCAGAGCCAAGGTAAGACCGGGCAAGGATGTGGTATTCGGACCAGCCTATCTCGTGGTGTGCGATGTGCCTATGCCGCTCGCCATCCCTTACGGCTTCTTCCCGTTCACCAAGAGCTACAGCAGCGGTTTCATCATGCCAACCTACGGCGATGAAACGGCACGAGGATTCTATCTCAGAGATGGCGGATATTATTTCGCCATGAACGATAAATGGGACCTGAAGCTGCTGGGTGAGATTTATACCAAGGGATCGTGGGGACTCTCGGCAGCCAGCAACTACCGAAAGAGATACAAATACTCGGGTTCCTTCTTCTTCAGTTACCAGGATACGAAGAACGGCGACAAGGGAATGCCAGATTTTACCGAGCAGGAGAGCTTCAAACTGCAATGGAGCCACCGCCAGGACAGCAAGGCAAACCCATACAGTTCGCTTTCGGCAAGTGTGAACTTCGCCACATCGAGCTACGAACGCAACAACCTCAATTCGCTCTACAATCCGCAGACGATGACGCAGAGTACGAGAACCTCTTCCGTAAGCTGGAGCACCAACTTCTCGAGCATCGGAATGTCGCTCAGCTCTACCGCCAACCTCTCGCAGAATATGCGCGACTCGTCGATAGCCATGACGCTGCCCGACCTGAACATCAGCATCTCGCGCTTCTATCCGTTCCGCAGAAAGAAGATGGTGGGCGATGAGAAATGGTACGAGAAAATAGCCATGAGCTATACGGGACACATCTCTAACAGCATCAATACCAAAGAGGATAAGCTGATGCACAGTTCTCTCATCAAGGACTGGCGCAACGGATGGCAGCATCAGATACCGGTGAGCGCTACATTCACGCTCTTCAAATATCTCAACGTGAACCCATCGTTCAATTTCACCGACCGTATGTATACCAACAAGGTGGAGAGATCATGGGATGAAGCCAGCCAAACGGAGAAATGTGATACCATCTACGGTTTCAACAACGTGTATAACTGGAACATGAGCGTAGGTCTCTCTACCAAACTCTATGGTTTCTACATACCAAACCGCAAGCTCTTCGGAGATAAAATACAGGCTGTGCGCCACGTGTTTACGCCTACGGTGAGCTTCAGTTATGCCCCAGACTTCGGAGCTTCACGCTACGGCTACTGGGACACCTACCAGAAGACCGATGCCGACGGAAACGTATCGCTGGTGAGCTACTCGAAGTATGCCAATGCCCTTTATGGTGCGCCGGGCAAGGGTAAGAGCGGTAATATCTCGTTTACCCTGGGCAACAACATCGAGATGAAGGTGAAGAGCGATAAGGACTCTACCGGATACAAGAAACTCAGTATCATCGATGCGTTCGACATCAACATGAGTTACAATACCGCAGCCAAGGTTCGCCCTTGGAGCGATATGAACATCAACCTCAGACTGAAGTGGTGGAAGAACTATACCTTCAACATGAACGCTGTGTTTGCCACCTATGCCTACGAGCTGGACGACCAGAACAATGTTTATGTGGGTACCCATACGGAGTGGGGCAAGGGCAGGTTCGGACGATTCCAGGGTATGTCGCAGAACTTCTCGTTCACACTGAACCCAGAGAAGCTGAAGAAACTCTTTGGCGGGGGCGATGATGAGGACGACAAGAAGGACAGCCAGCGCAATGATGATGACGATGAAGGTCTGGATACCGACATCGAGAGCAACGTAGACGACAGCATGGAGAAGGGTAAGACGGCAGCCAAGAAGGGCGGCAAGGCTGAAACGGATTCAGATGGTTATATGGCGTTTAAGATGCCATGGTCGCTGACCTTCGGTTATGGTGTAACGATGCGCGAGGATACGCGAAGAGAGAAGTTCAATGAGAAGACGATGCGCTATGCATACAAGTTTACCCAGACTCTGAACATGAGTGGTAACGTAAGAATCAGTGATGGCTGGAACATCAGTTTCTCATCCGGTTATGATTTTGACAACCACAAGATCAGTATGACCACCGCCAGTCTGGCTCGTGATCTTCACTGTTTTAACATGAGCTGTTCTGTGGTTCTCGCTCCATATACGAGCTACAACTTCACCTTCCGTTGTAACGCAGCCACCCTGACAGATGCGCTGAAATACGACAAGAGAAGCGGTTATTCGAACGCTGTACAATGGTACTAGATGATAGTTTATAGTTAATAGAGCTTTTCAGCTTATAGTTGATAAAAAAAACAGGCAAGTGATTTTGCCTGTTTTTTTTGTTTTTTACCCTTTTACTTTTTTACCCTTTTACTTTTAAAAGCCTTTTTTTCGCCTCCGGGTGCTCAGGATAAAGGGTGAGGGCCTTGCGGTAATTCATGATGGCAGCCTCTTTCATGCCCTCTTTTTCGCACTCCTTCCCCATAATCACATACTCCGTGGCAAGGCGCTTGAGGAACTTCTGCTGCTTCTCCTTCTCTTCATCCTTCTTTCTTATTTCTTCACGCAACCGCTCGTTCTCTGCCTGAAGCTCGTTCACCCTGTTCAGCTTTTTGCGGATGAAACGCTTGGCAAGCGGCTGCTCGATGTCATAACGGCTGTGGATGGCAAGGAAGAAGTTGTCGAGAGCCGACTGCATATCGCCCCTGTCAAAGGCCTTGACGGCATCATGATACTGTTTGTCGGCCTTACTCTGGGTAAGCGCTGTGTTGATGGTGCTCTGGTCGTTGTAATGACGGGCAAACTGCTTGACATCATTGCGCACGAAAACATCACTCTGACGCAACGGCTCCTGAAGACTAATGCCCTCGAGACTGGTGCAGCGGGACAAGGCAACATACGTCTGTCCGCCCGCAAAGACACCACCCGTGAAATCAATCTTCACCTGGTTGAAGGTGAGGCCCTGGCTCTTATGAACCGTTATCGCCCAAGCCAGACGGATGGGGTACTGCTCGTATCTGCCAATCTCTTCCTCCTCAATCTTTTTCTCAACCTCATTGAAATGGTATCTCATGTTGCTCCATGCCGCAGGCTCCACCATCACATCCTTGCCTTCCTCGGTGCGCACATAAATCTTGGCATCCTCATCCTCATCAAAACCGATGATGGTGCCCAGCGTGCCATTCACCCACTGATGCTCGATATCATTCTTGATGAAGATAACCTGAGCCCCCGTCTTGAGGTAAAGCTCGATAGGGGTAGGGAGACTGCTCTCCGGAAACTCGCCCTGTATGTGGCCACGGAAGAGGCAAGGCTCTCCCGGAAGACACTGGAGCTGGCTGTCGTTGATGTAATCTACCGTATCGCGGCGTGTAGAGAGGGTGATGGCAAGTTTGGAATCGCTCTCATCGAGCTGGGCTCCCACGCGCTGGTTGAGGCGCTGTAGATCCTGCATGGGCACCTGAGACGTGCGGATATGGTCGAGGATGCTGATGAAAACAGGATCGCTCTGGCGGTATACCTTCTTGAGTTCGATGCTCACGAGCTTGAAGTATTCGAACACCTTGGCATCGAAGAAGAAACTGCTGCGGTAGAAGGGACTGAGCAGACGGCGGTCGTCCTCTTTTACCACAGGCTCCAGCTGGAAGATATCGCCCACTAAAAGCAGCTGCTTGCCCCCGAAAGGCTCTCGCATGTTGCGGCAATATACCCGCAATACCTTGTCTAGGAAATCGATGATATCGGCACGAACCATACTGATCTCATCGATGATGATGAGCTCTACCTCGCGGATAATCTTTATCTTCTCTGAATTATACTTCAGGGTGTTGCGGATGTTGCGGACGGAATACATGCTGTCGTTGGGCAGCAGCGGGTGGAAAGGAAGCTTGAAAAAGCTGTGGAGCGTGCTTCCTCCGGCGTTGATGGCCGCAATGCCTGTTGGGGCAAGAATGATATGTTTCTTCTTGGTATTGGCGGCTATATAACGTAAAAAAGTAGATTTACCCGTCCCCGCCTTTCCGGT
>OIXL01000106.1_pt1 | contig 47670 bp, 45 predicted proteins | sample 1587761 | NCBI WGS metagenome assembly OIXL01 (sample SAMN03283246) | human gut metagenome | biome: human-associated habitat; material: feces | host: Homo sapiens | place: Peru | collected 2012 | reverse complement strand
GGCGGCTTTATGACGGATGACGTGAACGATCCGGATTTCCAGCAGCTTCTGATCCGCTGGTACGAGTTTGCCGTATTTTCGGCAGTCTTCCGGATGCATGGAGACCGCGGCCCCTACAACATTCCGCCGTTGGATAACCGTGACTTTGGAGGCGGCTATCTTCATACCGGGCAGGACAATGAGCTGTGGAGCTATGGAGAAGAAAACTACCGGATTATGAGAAAGTATTATGACATCCGAATGGAGCTGAAGCCCTACATTGCAAAGCTCTATGAGGAGGCTCACACAAACGGCTCACCGCTGATTCGTACGATGTTCTATGAATTCCCGGAGGATTCGAAGTGCTGGGAGGTGACGGATCAGTACATGTTCGGTTCGGAATATCTGGTGGCTCCGATTCTGCACCTGAATGAATTCGAGCGTGACGTGTATCTTCCGGAGGGAAGCTGGACGGATATCCGTGACGGAAAGGTCTATGAAGGCGGACAGACCGTGCATGTGGATGCGCCTCTGGATGGGCTTCCGGTTTTTCACTGCTGCCGCTGAGAAGCTCCGTTTCTGAAAAGAATCAGCGGTGAAAAGTTCAGCTGCGGCTCCGGGGCAGGAGCAGGCAGAAGAGCTTTATAAAATAGAAGAGAATGCCGCACCAGCCTGCAGATGCAAATAAGATTGCATTGACAGCGGGCTGCAGTCCGAGTACCTCCTGTATGGCCAGAACGATCATGGCACCGAGAACAAAGCCTGCGGCAAATCCGAGAAGCAATGTGCAAAAAAGTCTGGAACGTATTTCCTGTGTCTTCATAAATAATATCACCCGGTTCTTTCTGATTCCGGCGGGGATTCCTGATGGAAATCCCTGCCGGAATTATTTTTTTTTCTGGCAATTCTCAGAACATTCGTAATCACAATTCTCTTAACCTGCTCTTAATGTAATGCTCCGCAAAAAACAGCTCTATCGCAGAAACGTAAGGCTTATGTAAGAAACAGGTAAAGCGGCGGGCGAAAATATCGGAAGCATCCCGCAGCATCTGGAACCGGGATGAACTTTACATAGCTTTAACAATCCGCGGATTATGGATTTAACACGCCCTCTTTATGATGGGCACTGTCGGATAAGAAAACGATTCCTGATAGAGGAGGATATTATTATGAAACTGAAGAAACTTACAGGAACAATTGCAGCAGCAACACTGGTTATGGGAATGCTTGCAGGATGCGGCGCTTCTGATACGGCAGCAGCAGCCGCAGCAGAGACCACCGCAGCGGCTGAGACTACTGCTGAGACAGCAGAGGCTGTTACCGGAGAGGTTACCGCAGCAGGCTCTTCCGCCCTGCTCCCTCTTGCACAGGCAGCAGCAGAGAAGTTTATGGATGCAAATCCTGACTGCTCGGTCACGGTAAACGGCGGCGGATCCGGTGAAGGCCTGAAGCAGGTTGCAGACGGAGCCATTGATATCGGAAACTCGGATGTTTTCGCAGAAGAGAAGCTGGATGCTTCTGTCGCAGCAGGCCTTGTAGATCATGAGGTATGTGTCATTACCATGGCGCCTGTTGTCAATGCAGACCTTGGCGTAGATGATCTGACCACGGATCAGCTGATTGACATCTTTACCGGAAAGATCACCAACTGGAAGGAAGTCGGCGGACCGGATGAGGAGATCCTTCTGGTTACCAGACCGAGCTCTTCCGGAACCAGAGCACTGTTTAAGAACTGGGCACTGAACGGAGAAGAGGAGGCTTCCAACGAAGCACTTGAGAACGATGATTCCGGCACTCTTCTTCAGACCGTTGAGCAGAACAAGGGAGCAATCGGATATGTTGCACTGTCCTATCTTGTCAATGACGATACCGTCAAGACGGTTTCCATCGATGGTGTAGCACCTACTCTTGAGAACACCTACAACGGAACCTACAAGGTATGGGGCTTCGAGCACATGTACACCAACGGCGAGGGCAGCGATGCCGCACAGGCCTTCATCAATTACATGATGGGCGATGAGTTCGGCGAATCCATCGAGGCAATGGGCTACGGCGTATCCTCCAGGATGAGCGATGAGGCTGTAAAGTCTCACGAAGCACAGTAAAGAGCATTCGGAAAACTCCGACAGAGGAACAGTTATGAGCGAAGCAGTTACAAACCTTACGGCTGGCAAAAATTGCACAGAAACGTCGGAGCGCAAGATTCAGGGAACGAGAACCGGCAAAATGGATCGTTTCCGGAAAGAATACCTGGGGCGGGGGATCGTTACCGCCTCGGGCTTCTTTATTATCGCGCTGACGCTTGCAATTGGTGTTTTCCTGATTGTGCAGGGCACCGGAACCTTTACCAAATATCATCATTCGATTCTGGAATTCCTGTTTTCCAGTGAATGGGCACCGGTGGATTCTGTGGCCGGAGGCACCGGAAAGGTGGGCTGTGCCATTTACATCGCGGGCTCTCTGATGACCTGCGGACTTGCTCTTCTTATGGTGACCCCGTTTGCGGTAGGCGCTGCGGTATTTATGACAGAGATCGCTCCGAAGGCAGGAACGAAAATCTTTCAGCCGGCCATTGAGATGTTCGTGGGAATCCCTTCCGTGGTATACGGCTGGATCGGACTGACGGTACTGGTTCCGTTTATCCGCGACACCTTCCATGCAAGAATGGGCGGATATTCCGTACTTGCAGCCAGCATCGTGCTTGCCATCATGATTTTCCCGACCATCACGACGGTTGCGGCAGACTCCATTCGGAGCATTCCTCAGTATTACCGGAAAGCAGCATACGGACTTGGCTCTACCAGATGGCAGGTCATTTACCGGATCGTTCTTCCGGCAGCCAAATCCGGCATTCTGACCGGAATTATTCTGGGACTTGCGAGAGCGTTCGGAGAGGCACTTGCGGTTGCAATGGTCATCGGCAAAACAAGAGCGTTTCCGAAGAACATCCTTTCTCCGACCAATAACCTGACGGCGGCCATCGCTGCGGATATGGGAAACTCGGCAAGCGGCGGTGAGCAGAATATGGCGCTTTGGACCATGGCGCTGCTTCTGTTCCTGATTTCCATGCTGTTTATTTTCATCATCCATCGCATTGATGCGGCAGGGAAAAAGAAAGAAAAAGCGTAAGAAGGCAGAAGGCCTTGCTGCGATACAGATACAAAAGAGGATTGGTGCGATATGAATGAAAAAATGAAACGCCGCATAAAAAATGCGGAGAGGACAGATCATCTGATGACGGGTGTATTCTGCGCTGTCGGAGGGTCGTTCCTTCTGCTGATTCTGGTTCTTGCGGGATACATTATCATCAAGGGAATCATGAGTTATTTTCCCGGGATTCTGGCAGCAGATTCCGGCGGAATCGGAAACCAGCTGTTCAATACCGTCTATCTGGTTGTGCTTTCACTTCTGATCAGTGTTCCGCTCGGAGTCCTTGCGGGAATTTACATGGCGGAATATGCAGGAGATACCAGGGCAACCCATTTCATCCGGATCTGCATTGAGTCGCTTTCCTCGCTTCCTTCGATCGTAGTAGGTCTGTTCGGCTATCTGGTTTTCATCCTGATGACAGGAGCAAAATGGAATCTGATGGCCGGTGCGCTTGCAGTTTCCATCTTAAGTCTTCCTTCCATTGCGACGACGACCGAGGATGCCATGCGCAGCCTCCCGAAGAGCTACAAGGCTGGCTCCATGGCACTTGGCGCAACGCACTGGGTCAGCATTGTGAAGGTTCTGCTTCCCGCGTGTCTTCCGCGCATCATTACCGGCGTGATCCTGGCAGCAGGAAGGGGCTTTGGGGAAGCGGCAGCTCTTCTGTATACGGCGGGACAGAGCACAAGACTTAACTGGAGCAACTGGAATCTTGCCTCCAAGACGTGTCCTCTCAATCCGTTCCGTCCGGGCGAGACACTGGCCCTTCACATCTGGGTCATGCGAACCGAGGGAGCACTGAATCCGCAGTCTGAGGAAATTGCAAACTTCTCGGCGATGGTGCTGGTGGTGATGGTACTTATTTTCTCTATGATTGCCAGAATCATGACACGAAGAATCAACGAGAAGCAGTCAGGCGCAAAGGCATAGAGCAGACCTTGAGAGAAAGGGAAACAGAATGGAAGAACAGTATAAATTTGAAATCAAAGACCTGGATCTGTTCTACGGACAGTATCAGGCACTGCACAAAATTTCGATGAACATCCGTGCCAATGAGATTACGGCACTGATCGGCCCCTCCGGGTGCGGAAAATCAACGTTTCTGAAGACCCTGAACCGGATGAATGATCTGGAGGAGGGCGTTCGCATTGAGGGTGATGTGAAGCTGGATGGCGTGGATCTATATAAGGAAATGGATGCCATCGAACTGCGAAAAAGAGTCGGAATGGTATTCCAGCAGCCGAATCCGTTTCCGAAGAGTGTTTATGAAAACGTAGCTTACGGTCCGAGAATCAACGGAGTCCGCCGCAAATCGGAGCTGGATGAGATCGTGGAGCGAAGCCTTCGTCAGGCAGCCATCTGGGATGAGCTGAAGGACAGACTTCACAAAAGTGCTCTGGGACTTTCCGGCGGACAGCAGCAGAGACTGTGCATTGCAAGGACCCTTGCGGTGGAGCCGGAGGTGATTCTGATGGATGAGCCGACGTCTGCACTGGACCCGATTTCCACTTCCAAGATCGAGGATCTCGCCATCGAGCTGAAAAGCAAATATACCATCGTCATCGTGACACACAACATGCAGCAGGCAAGCCGTATCTCAGACAATACCGCATTCTTCCTGTTGGGCGAGCTGATTGAGTACAATCGCACGCAGAAGCTCTTCTCGATTCCGGCGGACAAGCGAACCGAGGATTATATTACCGGACGCTTCGGCTGATGGAGAAAAGCGGAAAAATGTTCCTTATATAGAGGAGGTAAAACAGTGAGAAACCGGTTTGATGCGCAGCTTCTGCAGCTGAACAGGATGCTGATTCATATGGGAGATCTGTGCGGAATTGCAATTGAAAATGCGACAAAAGCCCTGCAGGATGGTAATATACAGATGGCATACGATGTCATGACGGCAGATGCTGAGATTGATCAGGCAGAACGCGATATTGAGCGGCTGTGTCTGACACTTCTTCTGCAGCAGCAGCCGGTGGCAAGAGATCTTCGCCAGATTTCCTCTGCACTGAAGATGATTACGGATATGGAACGTATCGGTGACCAGGCTTCGGATATTGCAGAGATTGTAGTAAGCGCACAGCTGTCCGAGGCAACGGACTTTCCGAAAATTGTGGAGATGAGCGTGGAGGTCACCCACATGGTGGAGGACAGCATCAAGGCATTTGTGGACAAGAATCTGGAGCTTGCAGGAAATGTGGAAGCGCGGGACGATGTGGTGGACATGATGTTTGATTCCGTGAAGAATCAGCTGATTGATTACATCGGCGAGAATCAGGGTCAGGCAGCACACAAGGCAATTGACCTGGTGATGATTTCCAAGTATCTGGAGCGTATCGGTGATCATGCAACGAACATTGCAGAATGGGTTACTTTTTCCATTACCGGTGTTCATGAAGCGAAGCTGGATACGAAGAAGATTACAGGGTAAGGATGAAGAAATGATTTTTTGTGTGGGAGACGATGAGAACATCAGAGATCTGATCGTATATACGTTGGAGAATACGGGGTTTCAGGCACAGGGCTTTGAAGACGGGAAATGCTTCAAGGCAGCACTTGGACACGAGAAGCCGGATCTGGTTCTGATGGACGTGATGCTGCCCGGAGAGGACGGAGTTTCACTGCTGAAGAATCTTCGTGCAAACAGTGAGACGGAAGCGATTCCGGTGATTATGGTGACGGCCAAGGGAGCCGAATTTGATAAGGTGAAGGCACTGGATCTTGGCGCGGATGACTATGTAACCAAGCCCTTCGGGATGATGGAGCTGGTCAGCCGGATCAAGGCTGTTCTTCGGCGAAGCGGTGCCGGAAATGACGCAGGTGATGATGAGATTCTTGCTCTTGGTGAAATCGCCATGGATACCAGGAGACATCAGGTAACTGTGGCGGGCGAGCCGGTTGCCTTAACCTTGAAGGAGTATGAGCTTCTGAAAAAGCTTCTGATCAATTCAGAGGTTGTTCTCACGAGAGATCAGCTTCTGGAGGATGTATGGGGCTATGATTTTGACGGGGAAACCCGCACGGTGGATGTGCATATCCGGACGCTTCGCCAGAAGCTCGGACAGGCCGGGGATAAAATCGAGACTGTCCGCGGCGTAGGATATCGAATCCGCACATAACACCCGGGGGACATGCATTCAGGATTTTGCAGGACCGGAAAATCAGGGGAGAGACTCTTCGGAGGAATATGAGACCCAGAAGCATGAGAAGAAAAATTCAGAAGAGCATGTTTATGGTGATCGGAATTACGCTTGCAATCGCGTATGCGATCACCATTTTCTTCGTTTATATAAGAATACGAAGCCTTGCCCGAGACAGCATCCAGCGTGTTGCGGAGTATACGGCGGCTGCAGTCAACATTTCAGGGGAGGATTATCTCCGGCAGCTGGATAACGTGGAGAAGGGAACCAGAATCACGCTGATCGATTCCGACGGAAATGTTCATTATGATACAGAACAGGATGAATTCACCTTTGAGAATCATCTGAAGCGGCCGGAGGTACAGGCTGCCTTGAAGGATGGAACCGGGCAGGACATCCGAAGGTCCGACACGATCGGGCTGGATATGTTCTACAGTGCCATCCGCCTGGACGACGGAAATGTTCTCCGGGTTTCCATGCCGGTCAGCAGCATTACGGACACCGCACTCACACTCCTTCTGGCCATGATTGCGATCGGAGCGGGGATGCTGTTCTGTGCCTATCTGATGGCGGGAAAGCAGGCTGCCGCACTCGTCAGCCCGATCAACCATCTGGATCTGGACAAGCCTCTGGAAAATGATGTTTACGAGGAAATGACGCCTCTTCTGCAGAGAATCGAGGACTCCAACAAAGCCAAGGAGGCTGTGGCGGAGATGCGGAAGGAGTTTTCGGCAAATGTTTCACATGAGCTGAAAACGCCGCTTACTTCCATTTCCGGCTATGCGGAAATCATGCGGGACGGGCTTGTGAAGCCGGCGGATGTGCCGAAGTTTTCGGAGCGCATTTATAAAGAAGCGCAGCGGATGCTGACGCTGATCAATGACATTATCCAGCTCTCCCGTCTGGATGAGGGACATCTGGAGCAGCAGGAGGAAGCGGTGGATCTGTTCGAGCTTTCGCATGACATTGTCGGAAGACTCTCCTCCAAGGCAGATGACTGCGGCGTTCATGTGGAGCTTACGGGAGAATCCTGCATTGTTACCGGCGTGAAACGGCTTCTGGATGAAATGATTTATAACATCACGGAGAATGCCATCAAGTACAATCACGCGGGAGGCCGGGTGGATCTCTGGGTTGGAAAACAGATGGATACGCCGAAGGTGATTGTGACAGACACCGGCATCGGAATTGCCGAAGAAGAGCAGGAGAGGGTGTTCGAGCGCTTCTACCGCGTCGATAAGAGCCGCTCCAAGGAAACCGGCGGCACGGGCCTTGGACTCTCGATCGTCAAGCATGGAGCCGAGCTGTCCCATGCGAAGATCAAGGTTACCTCGCAGCTTGGAAGAGGAACCCGGATGGAGCTGATTTTTGAGGAATCGAAGAATTAGGAAGAAAAGAATGCAAGCGGCAGTCTGTGTAAGAAGCAGACTGCCGCTTGATTTTACACAGATTTAACATCCTCCTGCATGGAATTTTACTGCGATTTTATATGCTTCCATTGAAAGATCAATTTTGTGTAAAAGTCAGAAATGTGTGCCGGAAAAGAACAAGCACACAGGACGCGGAGAAGCCGCGGCAGGAGGAAGCATGTCAGAGATTGTTACAACATTGTTCGGTCTGTTTGGCGGACTGGCTGTTTTTCTGTTCGGAATGAATCAGATGAGTGAAGCGCTGCAGAAGGCGGCGGGCGAGAAGATGCGTACCATTCTCGGAATCCTCACGAAAAATCCTTTGATGGGAGCCCTTGCGGGAGCACTGGTCACAGCCGTTCTGCAGTCCTCCAGTGCCACCACCGTCATGGTAATCGGTTTTGTCAGCGCGGGACTGATGGGGCTGCCGCAGGCTATTTCCGTTATTTTCGGAGCCAACATCGGAACCACGATGACGGCACAGCTGATTGCGTTTGACATCGGCGAATATATTTATCCGATTCTGTTCATCAGCTTTGTGGTTCAGTTTGTTTCCAAAAACGAAAAGGTCAAGGACATCGCCATGGTGTTCTTTTCCTTTGGCCTTCTGTTCGAAGGAATTCAGATTATGTCCTCCGTCATGAAGCCGCTGGCGACAAGTCCTGTCTTCACGGAGCTGATGCTGAAGGTTAGGGATCTTCCGGTTCTTGGCGTATTTCTCGGACTCTGCATGACGCTTGTCGTGCAGTCCTCCTCCGCAACCATTGCGGTGCTGCAGAGCTTTGCTTCTCAGGCGGGACCGGACGGTGCCAGTGTGATCGGACTTGCAGGCGCCATTCCGATTCTCTTTGGTGATAACATCGGAACAACGATCACGGCACTTCTTGCGTGCATCGGACAGAGCCGCGACGCCAAAAGAACAGCCATTGCACACACCTGCTTCAACATCAGCGGAACCATTGTGTTCTCGTTCTTCATTCCCCTTTTTGCAAAATTTGTTCAGTTCGTGTCACCGAAGGGGCCGGAGGTGGAGGTCATTTCGAGACAGATCGCAAATGCGCATACAACTTTCAATGTTGTCTGCACGTTGATTTGGCTTCCGCTTGTGCCGCTTATGGTGAAAATCGTCTGTCGCCTGGTTCCGGATCACGCGGAGCATACAGCAGCCGGCATAAAGGAAGCAGAGCCGCGGTATCTGGATCTTCGCATGGTTTCTCAGCCGCAGGCAGCGCTCATTCTGGTATCACGGGAAATCTGCCGGAATCTGGATGCGGTAAAGGAGCTTCTTTCCGATCTGAGCGGTGTGCTTCTGACGGGTTCGGAGAAAGCAAAACCGGATGGAACAGCCTCCGGGCAGAAGCTTCTCCCGGAGGAGTATCTCAGGGAGTGCTCGAATGTTCAGAGGGTGCAGGAGAGCATGATTTCTTACATTTCGGAGCTGTTCTCACGGGGCTCTTTTACGCCGGAGCAGTCGGAGCAGGCGTCCGGACTTCTTGCATTAATTCACTGTGCAAGCCGTGTGGCGGACCGATGCTATGACATTGTAACGAAGGCGGGGACGTTGAAGACGCAGGGAAAAGCCTTCTCGGCGGATGCGACAGAGGAGCTCGGAAGATGTTTTACCGCAATGGAGCGCCTGTATCTGCAGGCAATTCATCTTCTTGGAACGGGCGCAGGCGAAGCGGCAGATCTGGAGGCGATCACAAAGGCCAAGAGAAAGCTTCACAAATCCATTCGTCAGTTCAACAAGGCACATCTTCGCCGGATCGAGAGCGGAAAGTGCACCAAGGATATGACCGGCATCTATTCGGACATCCTGTATAACGTGGATCGTATCGGGGATAACTGCGTCGGTATTCTGGAGGAGGCACTCGAGCACCCGAAGAATCTGTGCATGGTGGAACAAGCGGAAGAAGCGGCGCCCGTCACGAATATGTGACTATGTGACGGGAAAGGCCCTTTTCAAAAGCGGCGCCTGCTGCGAATGCATGATGAGAAAAGTAACGGACAGAAAGAAAGTCGGATTTTCCCGGGGCAAAAGAACAGAAAAGACAGGTTTTCTCTCTTGAAGGAAGCGGATCGGCAGATTATGCTAGTGATGGCAGTCTGGAGATCCGCTTTTCCAGTATCTGATGAGTGTCAGTATCTGACGATTGTCTGTTTCTGACGATATCCGAGAAGAACGGAGCAGACGGCAGGCACCATAAATGGGGCAGGGGCTCGTGCCTCTGTGAACAGTCGCAAAGGGGGAAAACAGAATGATATTTAAAACAACGGAAGCTGCAGTGGAGGCTCTTGCTGCTTATGGAATTGCGAAGAATCTGATTGCACAGGAGGATCGTTATTATGCGGAAAATCTCCTCATGGATGCTCTGAGACTGGAGCCGTCCGCAGATTTCGGACAGAGCCCGCTTCCGAAGGAAGAGGAGCTTCCGGAGCTTCAGGAGATTCTTGGATATCTGCTCGATGATGCTGCAGAGAGAAATGTGATTGAGGACGGAATTGCAAGCCGCGATCTGTTCGATACCAGACTGATGGGGTGTCTGACACCCAGACCGTCCGAGGTGATCCGTACGTTCCATGAGAAGTATGAGAAGAGCCCGAAGGAGGCCACAGATTATTTTTACAAGCTTGCCTGCGACAGTGATTATATCCGTACCTACCGGATCCGGAAGGATCGCAAATGGGTGACGAAGACCCGCTACGGAGAGCTGGATATCACGATCAATCTTTCCAAGCCGGAGAAGGATCCCAAGGCGATTGCGGCTGCTCTGAACAAGAAGCAGGAGCAGTATCCGAAGTGCCTCCTTTGCCCGCAGAATGTGGGCTATGCGGGAAGGCTGGATCATCCTGCAAGGCAGAACATCCGTCTTCTTCCTTTGACACTCGCCGGGAAGCAGTGGTACATGCAGTACAGCCCGTATGTTTATTACAATGAGCATTGCATCGTATTGTCCGGTGATCATGTGCCGATGAAGATAGAGCACGATACCTTTGTCCGTCTGCTTCAGTTTATTCAGATGTTCCCGCACTACACGATCGGCTCCAATGCGGATCTTCCGATTGTCGGAGGCTCCATCCTGACGCATGAGCATTTCCAGGGCGGCAATTACACCTTTGCCATGGCAAAGGCAGGACTTCGCGAGAGCATTGTTTTAAAGGGCTTTGAGGATGTGGAGGCCGGTATTGTGGACTGGCCGATGTCGGTTATCCGCCTTGACTGCAAGGATCCGGAGCGTCTGACTGCACTTGCAGACCGCATTCTTGAGGCATGGAGAGCATACAGCGATCCGGAGACGGAAATTCTGGCGGAAACAGACGGAACGCCGCACAACACCATCACGCCGATTGCCAGAATGCGCGGCGATCAGTTTGAGCTGGATCTGGTTCTTCGGAACAACCGGACCACGGAGGAGTATCCGCTTGGAATCTTCCATCCGCATCAGAAGCTGCATCACATCAAAAAAGAGAACATCGGCCTGATTGAGGTCATGGGACTGGCGGTTCTTCCTGCCCGGCTTCTCGGCGAGATGGAGACTCTGAAGAAGGTCATTCTGGAAGGAGGAAATCCCGCCGACGTTCCGGCTGTGGCTTCCCATGCGGAATGGACGGGTGAAATTCTTGAAAAGCACCCGGAATTTGCACCGGACAAGGCAGCCTCCGCAGATGCGGAGAAGCTGGACGAAGTGATCCGTGAAGAGATCGGTTTTGTTTTCTCGCAGGTGCTCGAGGATGCGGGAGTCTACAAGGACACCGAGGCCGGAAAGGAAGCGTTCCGGCGCTTTATCCGTGCGGTAAATCAGGAAGTTTGACGAGACTGTCTGACGCGGAAAACAGCGCGGCCGCAATGGAAATTTGACAGAAATGAAATAATTTTGTAATATTCTTCCTTGGATGCAGGAAACCCTGCGAAAGGAGTTGTTCAAGTGAGAGGAATATTACAGAAAATCACTGCGGCGATGACCTGTGCTCTGCTGCTTGGAATGGCAGCAGGATGTCCGGGGACAGTACTTGCAGTGTCTGCGGCGGAGACCGGTATGGAAACAGCAGTTTCGGGTATGGAGACAGCAGTTACCGATACGGAAGCAGCGGTTACCGGCAACGCAGCAGCGGAAAGTGCCATTGCTTCTGAAGCGGTCGGCACTATGGATCTTGCAGAGGATCAGGCAGCCCTGGAGGCTTACCTCCTGCAGCTGCAGGCAGTCATTGAGCAGCAGACCGCACTGATCGGTGCAACCAAGGAACAGACAGCAAGAAACGCACTTGCCACCCAGACGAGAAGTACAACCTGGAAGGGCTCTGTTCTGAATCGCTACAATGGCGTCAACAGGGGACCGAGCGGAAAGGAAACCTACTACAATCTGAACATGAACAAGATTGTGGATGCGATGAAGCGCCTCGGCGTGAACAGTGAGTACTGGGTCAGAAATGACGGCGTGAAGATGTACGGCGATTACATTATGTGCGCAGCAGATCTTTCGGTATATCCGAGAGGCAGCATCGTAGAGACGAGCCTTGGAACCGGAATTGTCTGTGATACAGGAGCATTTGTGAAATCGACCGGAATTGTACTGGACATCGCAACGGCCTGGTAAATGCAGAGTTCTGGAAATGCATGGCTTTTGGAAAATGCAAAGCCGCATTTGCGGTCAAAACGAACGAAAACTGAATACAATAAGGGAAAGGGCATGCCGGAAACGGGATGCTCTTTACTTTTGTCCTTGCGGGCGGTAGAGTACAGGCTGCTTGGTGTGGTGCAGGATGCTTTTGGCTTTGAGGGGATGCTCTTCCGACCGCAGAATCATCCCTGGGAGAGAATTTTCATCAGCAGGGATGAAATAAGCAGGGGAGAATCATCTCTGGGAGAGAATTTTCATCAGCAGGGATGAAAATAGCGGAGAAGAATCATCCTTGAGAGAAGATTTTCATCAGCAGGGATGAAATAAGCAGGGGAGAATCATCCCTGAGAGAGAATTTTTATCAGCAGGGATGAAATAAGTGAAGAAGAATCATCTCTGGGAGAAAATTTTTATCCGTAGGGATGAAATCAGCGGGGAAGAATCATCTCTGGGAGAGAATTTTCATCAGCAGGGATAAAATAAGCGGGGAAGAATCATCCTTGAGAGAAGATTTTCATCGGTAGGGATGAAATTAGCATCGCCGAGGAGCCCGCGTTCTCGGAATTACAGTCCGCTTGCAGCAAAATAACTTTCGTTCCATTCCGAAGTCAGGAATGGTAACATAAAAGGGATGTTCCGGAGATGGAGCAGGTTGGAGATTTTTTATGAGAGAGAAAACAGAACACTGGAAGGTGCCGGTTGCTGTCTGTCTTGCGGCGCTGCTGGCATTTGGCAGTATTTTTGCAGTTAGAACAGAGACCGAGGCGGCCTCCGCCGGAAAGAAAAAGGCGAAGGCTGCAACGACAGCCGTTCAGAAGTCGACGAAAGCAGAATCCCAAAAGGCCCCGGCAGCTGCTTCGAAAAAAACGTCGGCAGCTGCTTCGAAAAAAACTTCGACAGCAACGAAGCAAAAAACTTCGACAGCAGCGAAGAAAAAAACGTCGGCAGCCACGTCCCCAAAAGCTTCGTCTTCTGCACAGCAAAGCACCCCTTCTGCACAGCAAAGTATCCCATCTGTGCAGACCACGCCTTCCGCAGGCGTGAAGCTTCTTCCGGATGAGGCGGCGGATGTGGTGCAGGCAGGGCTGTTTGAGGTACTGAACAATGACCGCACGAAGATCCTGAACTATGTCGGCGCACAGGAGAGCGACGAGGGAATGCGCTACATGAGTATGGCCGGAGGGCAGGAGAGAGCGAGCATCTGGAGCGTTGATTTCCAGCTTCCGGACGGAATGAAGGCGGACGGAACACAGACCACATTGATTCAGATGACACTGAAGAATGCCATGGCAGGGAGGACCCTTCGGGAGGGGGAAAGCCTGCAGGCCTTTTACGATACCGGCTGCGGCGTCTATTATAAGGTTCCGACGGCGGTGGGAGCGGACGCGGTATCTGTTATGCTTCCGGTTCTTACAGTGTCGGATCATCAGTATCTGATTCTGGTTATTACGAGTGGCTATTGGAGACCGGGAAGCGGTTATGATTATCTGGCAATCGGCAACAGCATCACCATGCATCCGAGGCAGAGCTACTGGCCGGATGCGATGGGAATGGGGGCAACGCTGCCGCAAAATGATTATTACCATCTGGTATCGGCTTCTCTGGCGACAGCCTGTGCCGCACAGGGCAGAGCATATAACAGCGCTGCGTTCAATTTCGCGATCTGGGAGATCAATTACGGAAAGAGAGCAGAGGTTCTGTATCTGCTGGATCCTTACCTTTCGGCAGAGCTGGAGCTCGTCACCATTCAGCTCGGGGAGAATTCCATTCCGGATCCAAACGGATTTGCCGCGGATTTCCCGGCTCTGATACAATATATTCGTACGAAGGCTCCAAACGCGAAGATTGTTCTGATCGGGAATTTCTGGAATAATGCGGTGGAGGAAACGGTAAAAAGGCAGTGTGCACAGGCTTATGGCCTTTCCTATGTTGACCTGTCTGCTGTCTCTGTAGATCCTTATATCACAACGGTCAGTTCGCCATATACGTTTGGCAATGAGCTTGCCTATGATGCGAACGGAGTCGGACATCATTGCAGCAAGGACGCGGTTGCACAGCATCCGAACAACAAAGGAATGCAGTACATCGCACAGTGCGTCCTTCAGGTGATTGGCCGGTAGCTGGCCCAGGTAACGGTTGGCCTGACAAAGCGGTTGACCTGACAACGACCGGATTATTTTCACAGCCGCAGCACAGAGAGGGATAGACCTGAACAGAGGAGAACGAGTATGGATTTTCGCTCACTGAAATACTTTACAGTGGTAGCACAGGAACTGAATTTCACGAGAGCTGCAGAGAAGCTGAATATGAGTCAGCCTCCTTTGTCCAATCAGATCAAGTCGCTGGAGGATGATCTTGGCGTGCAGTTGTTTGTACGCGGAAAGCGCCATCTTCAGCTGACAGAAGCGGGGAGTCTTCTCCTTCACCGGACCAACCAGATGCTGTCGCTGGCAGACAAAACGAGAGCGGACCTCGCACATATGGAGAACGGACTTTCCGGAACCATTTCTCTTGGTATGGTGGAAGGCCGCGCACCTTATATTGCAGCACGTTTTATCGCGGGATTCCGCGAGGAATACCCGATGGTGAAGTATCAGATGTGGAATGGAAGCTCGGATGATGTTCTGGAGCATCTGGCACGAGGACTGTCGGATCTTGCGGTCATCGCCTATCCGTTTGACAATGAGCATCTGGGAAGCATTGTCATCGGCAAAGAGCCGTGGATTGCTATCATTCCCAAGGAGCATCCGCTGGCCCTGCAGGAAGGAAACAGCGTGACGCTGGAGCAGCTTGCGGATTATCCGCTGATTGTTCCGCGCAGAACCTCACGTGTGGAAGCCATTATGAAGTGGTTTGAAGGCATCGGAAAGGAACCTGACATCATCTGCGAGATGTCGAATTACATCGATGCGGTTGCACTGACTGAGCAGAATGTGGGCATCAGTATTTTCCCGCAGACGACGTATACGCCGAATGTGCATGTGGTCTCCAAGGTGATTACGGATCCTGCCAAATACGTGGAATACGTTCTGGTATGGCCGAAGGAGCAGAGGCTGAGTACGCTGGTGCAGGAATTCCTGAACTATGTTTCGGATTTCATGGAGGAGGACCGCATTCATACGAAGCGCTTCCAGGTAAAGGAGCATGAATTCCAGATTCCGGAGGGAGCGGAGATTCTGTAGCAGAGGCTGCGTGATCATTTTACGCGGTCAGCGGTTTCTTCCCAGCTTTCTTTTTACATGGCGAATGGCCCGTCTGCAGAAGCTTCCGACCTTCAGATCAAAGCGGTGAGTGAAGCGCATCCAGGCTGTGATGGGCGGAAGAATCAGGTACTCATAATCTGCGCGGTGCTCGAGAAGGTAAGCCGGGTAGGAGCTGTCCAGCTCCACGCGTTCGAAGTGGGCATTCCGGCCGAAGATATCCTGCCCGAGGATCAGCTTGTCCATGGTTTCCGCGATGATTTCGGAATCGTTGTATTCCTGGTGCGCAGCGGCACGGATCTTGGTTCCGATCCGGTTCAGCACATTGGTTTCGTGATGGCCGCCCATGTATCCGAAGTGCCAGCCGCCGTCCTCCACACGGACGGAGCGGGGATCGGTGACGGGAACGAGATCACGAAGGCGGACGATGCCCTCTTTCGGAATGCTGCAAAGGCTGCAGATCTTGGTTCCGAGCCATTTGCGCTGATCCTCCGGAATATCGGGGAATTCCCCGGTGATGGAGTGGAGACGCACCGGCTTTTCCTCCATGTTCAGAAAGACATAGAAATTGCGCTGTGCAAGGTGATAGACCTTCGAAGGATCGTAGGAAGCTATCACCTTTTTCAGTGTGTCCGGATTCGGAATTTCGTCCAGATCGCCGAACAGAATGACGTCATCCTCCTTCAGGTCCTTCAGCTGATCCATCAGATGATTCTTCTGAAAATAATCACGCCGGTGCGTAAGAGGCTGGTCAGGGATATCCGGTGCATACTTCTCTGCGGCGGGATTGACATGAAGCCCGTCCTCACACAGCACGTCGTCGGATACGACGACATAGTCGATCTGCGAGAGAAACGGCGCAAACATCTCCTTGTTCTTCTCAAAGCACAGCTCCTTCGGCTCGCCGGAGAAGGTCCTTGTAGATTCCTCAATGATGAAACGGTCCACGCAGTCGGAAAGGACGTGGAGACGCAGATTCAGAATATCCAGTTCGTTAAAAAAAGGGATGCAGTCATAGACCATGCTTATTCCTCCAGGCGCGGCTTTTTCTCCAGAAAAGGAACGGCCGCAGAGCATTCCGAAGTCTTGTCTTCGGGGCGATAAAACGAGGGTAGCTCTCGTTCTCTCCGCGCCACTTATGAAACAGGAACGGTTCAACGCCCTTGTTCTCCGGAAGCGGGTGTTCTCTTCCGAAACGCACCGCCACATCGAGCGGTGCGAAAACAAGCCCGTCGGCCTCCATCTGATTCTTCGAATGGCAGCAGAGGAAAATATCCTCGTTGTAGAAGCCGTCATCCACAGGCACCCAGGGAAGCTCATGCTCCAAAGGATAGGACAGGAGCCTCCTGGAACGAAGGGAGACACTGTTGCCTACCCGGCAGATGTTTCCCATGGAATCCCGGTAGGCATAATCATTGGTGGGAAGCGGCCAGGGAGAGCCGATGTAATCGTACCTGAGAAAATCATCGGACCACTTCTCCGGGTGGATTACAAAGCCGTCGTAATGAACCAGAAGAATGAAATCCGTCTGAATGTAAGGTGCAAGCTCATAGACCATGAAGTGATTGAACTTGTCGATGCCGTCAATCTTCTCACAGTGCCGGTAATGAATGTCAGACGGCAGCCCAAAAGGCTTCCGATCGGTGATGAAGATGGCATCGCCAAAGTCGATTCTCCGCATGGAGTATTTCATGGCCTTGATGGTTTCATAGATTTTCACGCTGCTCACGGCGACCAGCGTGACATTCGGAAGCTGAAGCTTCCCGTTGCGGTATTCCATAGTTATGCCTCGCTTGTTTCTTACGAAGACCTTTCTTCCGAAGACCTTTCTTCCGATGCCTTCCACGTAGGAATGATCCCTGCGCGGCGAAGAGCGGAGCGCTCCATCTTGCGAAGGAAGAAGAGCCCATACAGGCCCTTGCGCCGAAGCACCTGCCCTGCGTGCCGTAGCTTTCCGGGACGGACATTCCGGCGGGCATAGAGGCGGGAGGTCTTCTTATACTCCTCCAGCTCTCTGCGGCACTCATCCGGCTCCCAGATCCTGCCCCTTCGGTCCTGATAGTGAAGGAAGCTGTATATGTTCTGCTCAGAGGACCAGAAGCCGTCGCTGATGTTGTGTCGCGCCCAGTATTTGGGAGCAATGACATATTTCAGCTCCGTGCTGGTGATCACCGGCATCAGCGAGAACGAAGAATTGGAAAGGATCAGGTACCGCGCGTTTTTCACGGTGACGTAGTCCTTTCCGACATCGAAGTGGTGGCACTCATATTCCGGAAGCACCTTGCGGGCGGCCTCCTCATCCTCCGTGACAATCATAAAGCGCATGTCGGGATTGATCTTTTTCATGTTTGCAATGGCGTGAAGCCAGTAGCGCCGGTCAAGGTAGAGCTCCGGGTGCCCGGTATATTCTCCGCCCCGCATGTTGATGATGCAGAGGTCATCCGCTGTGTATTCATTGGATTCGTATTCGGGCTTCACCTTCAGCCATTCCCGGATCTCCTCAATATGTCCGCCAAAATAACGCTCGTCCTGAAGATTTCCGTACAGAAGCGTATGATCACTGATTCCGTATACGCGTTCATCTGCGCCGCTGATGTAGCAGCCGTTCGTCATGTCATGGTGGGAATTGCCCATGAAGAGGCGGTCATCCTGCTCGTCAAAACGGGTATAGTTCTTCATCTCGGATCTTGGAATCTCCGTTCCGAGATCGAGATCCATAAAGTACATGCCCTTGTTGGACTGGGCAACGTTGCCGACCTGCTGCGGATTGACCGTTCCGAAATCATAGCCGAGGTCCTCCGCGATGCAGCGTGCGGAGATGAAAAAGAAAAGCTGATTCCCGAGTCCGAACCCGGGGATAAATTCTACGCCGATCATGCGTGACGTTCTCCTTCCAGCGTGGTAAGCGTAATTGTTTCGTCCGCTACCTTGTAAATCCGGTCGCACTTCTCAATGGTGTTGAGACGGTGCGCGATGATGATCATGGTTTTCTTTCCATGGAACGAGTTGATGGCTTCCATCAGGGCAGCCTCCGTGTCGTTGTCCAGTGCCGAGGTTGCCTCGTCGAAGACGAGAATCTCCGGGTTATGATACAGGGCTCTGGCGATTCCGATGCGCTGGCGCTGACCTCCGGAGAGACGCACGCCCCGGTCGCCGATCCTGGTATCGAGACCCTCCGGAAGGCTGCGGATGAATTCGTCGAGCTGTGCCTCCTTCAGAATTTCCCAGATGCGCTCCTCACTGACCTTGTCGGCATCAATGCCGAAGGCGATGTTCTCACGGATGGATTCGTCAATCAGGTAAATGCTCTGCGGAATGTAGCCGATCTGGGCAAGCCAGGAATCATAGTTGGAGAAAATATCAGCGCCGTCGCACAGAATCTGTCCGGACTCTGCATGGAGAAGTCCGAGAAGAATGTCGACGATGGTCGATTTTCCGGCACCGGAGGGACCCATGATGCCGACGGACTGGCCCTTCTGAATTTCCATATTGGCGTGACGGAAGATATAAGTGTCACTGTCCGGATAGTGGAAGGAAATATCCTTCAGCTCAATCCGGTCGGAAAGGTGCAGAGCGGGACCTGCGATCTCAGAGGCGCGGGCGCGCATCTCGCCCTCGGTTTTATTGGACTCGGTCAGGTTGTCGTACAGATAATTCAGGCTGGGCTCCTCATAGGCGGCCTGAGCCATGTAGGTGTTGATGCGGTTGGCACTGGGAAGGATCCGGACGGCAGCGACCGCAAAAGCCGTCAGCTGCGTAATCAGAGCCGTGACATCTCCTCCGCCGAGCATGTAGAGGGTGATAAAGCCCATGACGCTGACCATGAAGACGGTCTCGATCATGAGGCGGGGAAGGTTATTGAAGACCGCATAATCAGTGGCGACATCGGCACCGATTTTGCCGCTTTCATAATAGTTGCGGATGAAGAAATCCTGCCGGTTCAGAACCTTGACGTCCTTCAGGCCGTAGATTGCCTGCAGCCTCCACTTGGCAATGCGGGACTGGATGTGCTGGTTTCTTGCGCCGATGCTGTTCAGCTTCGGCTTGATGAATTTCGTGCTGATGAGTGTCATGCACAGAAGAATGAGAACAATGAACAGCGTCATCTGCCAGTTCACAACCAGAAGAAAAATCCCGAGGAACATGGAGACGACGATTTCGGTCGACATCTGCAGAAGGCAGAGAATCAGCGAGAAGGTCTGTGGAATGTCGCTGTCGGTAATCCGGAAGACGGTGGGAATGTCCGCACCCAGATAGTCTTCGTAGGGACGGTTCAGGAAATCACGCAGGACACGGCTGATCATGTCGTTGCGCGCATTGGTGATAAAACGGTTCTGATGGTAGGTTACAAAAAGAAGGAAGGCATTCTTGATGATGTAGATGGCCATCAGGGCAACCAGCATGGCAATGGTCAGACGGAATGTGGTGGTCAAGCCAAGAGAGTCCGTAAAATTCCGGAGAAACGGGTACTTGTCCAGATATTCGGTGATGGTATCAGGTGCAGTGATGGCAGATACAATGGGAACGATCATGGATACACCGACCGTTTCCAGTACACCGCTGATGAGAATCAGAACAAAGATGCCGAGGCACTGGCGCTTCTGACGGGCATCCAGTACATAGGAGAGCTTTTTCAGAATGGAGAGCTTCTCGGTTTCGGCTTTGGCAGTCTGCTGATTGAATGAACTCATGTGATCTTTTACCTTCTTCAATATAAGCTTGCTACAGGATAGTTGACATAGATACTTCATTATAGCATAGGGGGAGTGTTCACGTACCGTTCACATTTTGCAGATCAGAGAGTGGTAAAATATCCGCATATTGTCTGTTAAGACAAATAACATCGGAAAGCAGGATGGGGAATGACCGAATACAATTCAGACTGGAACGAGTATCCTTCCGGGGGACGGCGGAGTCCGGAAGATGACAGTGAGGCAAGAAGGAAGCAGGAGCAGGAGCGGCGAAGAAGAAGGAACATCCGGAGGAAGAAAAGGGAGCGGGAGCTTCGAAGGAAGAAGAAAATGGCGGCTGCAGCAATCGGAATCGGTGCGGCGGGGGTTGTGGCTCTGGTGCTTCTTCTGACAGGACGAACAAAAAGAGCGGAGGACGCTTTGGGTTCGTCGCAGACAATCGTTCAGGAGGAGACGGCGGAAACCTCGGAGGCAGAGACTGCGGACAGCACCGCGATGGATGCAGCAGGTGAAACAGAGAGCGGGAACGAGGAAAACGCTCCCTACGTGTTCCATGAAACGGAGAATACCGTGCAGCTTGGAAAGAGCCTTACGGACATCTCCATCTATGATTCGCAGCGGCATATCGAGAGTACGGCTTCGTCCTCCGGCACATCGCAGGATACGGCATCTTCGGAGACGGATTCTTCGGCGGAGAATTCGGAGACCGCCGGAACAAGCAGTATGACGGACACCGAGAAGGAGGAGGCGGCAAAGGCTCCGGACTATGTGGACAGTCAGTATGCCATCCTTGTGAATACAGACACCGGAGAGATTCTTGCGGAGCGGAACGCCTTTGACCGCATTGTGCCGGCGTCGATGACGAAGGTGATGACGCTTCTGGTCGCGGTGGAGCAGATGAAGAATCCGGAGGAGAATCTGAAGGATAAGGTGACGATCACGCAGGAAATCTGCGATGAGTCCTACCGCTCTGGTTCAAGCTTTGTAGGGTACGGCGTGGATGATGAAGCAACCGTGGAGGATCTTCTCTACGGCGCCATCCTTCCCTCCGGAGCGGATGCGGCGATGGCGCTTGCGGAATACACCTCCGGCTCACAGGAGGCCTTTGCGGAGCTGATGAATCAGAAGGCGAAGGAGCTTGGCATTTCGGATACCACGCATTTTACCAACTGCGTAGGTTTGTACGATGAGGATCATTACAGCACGGTTTATGACATGAGTGTGATCATGCGGGCCGCGATTGACAATGAGCTGTGCAGGAAGGTTTTATCCCAGCATACCTGGACAACGCAGGGAACGAAGGCGAATCCGGACGGAATTCAGATTTCCAACTGGTTCCTGCGGCGAATTGAAGATCATGATACGAACGGGACAGTTGTGTGCGGCAAGACCGGCTTTGTGAATGAATCCGGAAACTGCGCGGTAAGCTATCAGGAAGGCAACAGCGGAACCGGGTACATTGCCTGCACGGCACTGACTTATAATCAGTGGCGCAGCATCTACGATCACATCGCACTGTACAAGACCTATACGAAGTAAACGGACAGCCGGGGAGAACAGGCAGAGAACTGCCTGAGGACAAGAGACGTTATGGAAGAAAAATCGAAAAGAAGAGCCGGGAAGAAAACGGAAAAGAAGCCGGAACGGGAGCACGAAGGGGCAATGCGGAGGCGGATCCCGGTGGGGAAGCTGGCACCTGCACTGACAGCGGCGGTGATTCTGATCATTTTTGCCGCAAAGGCTGCTTATCTGCTGCATCAGTATCCGCAGGTGGAGATCCCGCTTGCCACCTTGTACGGAGCGGAGGATGAGAATCTCCGGAATCTGTCGCGCGATGGAACCAGACTTCGGGCAGAAGCGGCGGACACAAGAATCCACTTCACATTTGATGATACGGTTCCGATCCGCTGCATCGGCTTCGAAGCGGACGGCTGCAGCAGAAGAGGGTGCCGGACCTGGATTTATCTGGATGACTGCTGGCAGCAGGGTTCGGTCCGTCTGCAGGACGGGAACAATTACGTCGGCTTTGAGGATGCCGGCCCCTGGGATATGACGTCCTCCATTACCGTGACGCCGACCTCCATCCGGGGAGTTTCGTTCGATCTTTTGTCATTTACCGTGAATCCCCGGGAGCACATCGCGGCCGAAGAGCTTCAGAATGCTGCACTGCTTCTGATGGTCTGCCTTCTTACAGAGGGCGTTGCCCTTTCGCTTCTGAAGAAGCATTCGATGTCGAGGCAGCTGGCGCTGCAGCATGCAGCATCGAAGGAGCTGACCCGGAAGACGGTAGCTGCCGTCAGCCTTTTGCAGGCTTTTGCAGGAATTGTATTTCTCTGGCAGTATGCATCCGCGGAATGGACGGGGGTGCAGACTCTGTATCACACGGCACTTCTGGCAGCGGAAGGACTTTTCCTTCTGCTTCTGTATGCGCCACAGAACAAACCTCAGAAGGATGCGCCGGGTTATTCGGACAATGATTCGGGAAAAAGAAAAGTCTGTGAGCTTCCGGGACTCCGGATTCTGCTCCTTTCCGTGTACTGCTTCGGCATGACGGAGCTGCTGTACGGAGATATGTTTCTCATGGACAATCTGTGGTCGGCGCTTCTGAATCTCCTTGTGTACGCGGTTCCTTATGCGATCCTGTACGGGTGCTTTGGAAGAAGGAGAGAGCATTTCGCGTATCTCATCGGTACGATCTGGTGGGGCTTCTTTGCGATGGTCAACCACTACTACTTCGAATACCGCGCGCAGGCCTTTGAATTGTCGGATCTTACCATGGTTGGTACGGCGAAGAATGTCATGCTGCAGTACCGGCTGGACATTACGCCGGATGTTCTTCTTGTTTATGTGACAGCAGCTCTTCTGATTCTTGCCCTTGTGAAGGAGGACCGAGGCGCACTTCCGGAGAAGAATCGGAAGAAGCGCGTTGTCGGTTTTGCCGTGGGAGCAGCGCTGACGGCGGTCGTTCTTTCCAACCTTCCGGCTGTCAATCTCTGGAACACGAACATCGGAACGAAGCATCACGGCTATGTTCTCAGCTATCTGTCCTTTGCAAAGAGACACCTGGAGAAGCCGGTTCCCGCCGGGTATTCTGCGGCAAAGGCAGAGCGCATTCTGGAGGAGTATGAGGAGGATGCCGGAAACACGGGGACAGAGAATCCGAAGACGGACAAGAAAGAGACGGACAAGGATGAGCCGGTGGATATCATTGTTGTCATGAACGAAGCCTTTGCAGATCTGCCTTCCGTCTATGGCTTTGAAACCAATCAGGACGGACTTCCGTATATCCATTCGCTGGAGGGACCGAACGTCAAGAAGGGCTGGATGCTGTCTTCTGTTTACGGAGGAACTACGGCAGACACTGAGTATGAGTTCCTGACAGGAAATTCGGTTTCGTTTCTCAACGCGGACGCCGTTCCCTACACGCAGTACATCAACAGCGCGCAGCAGTCTCTTGCGCGGCTTCTGAAGAATCGGGGATATTCCGCAACCGCCTTTCATCCGTATCTGGAATCCGGATATAAGAGATATAAGGTGTATCCGCTTCTTGGCTTCGATGATTTTATTTCGTCGGAGGACAATCTGACTTATACGGAACGGATCCGCACTTATATCAGTGATTCCTCGGATTTCAGGAACCTTGAGGAAATCTACGAGAAGCAGAAGGAGAAGGGGCCTGTTTTTCTTTTTAACGTCACGATGCAGAATCACGGCAGCTACGACACGGATGTGCCTGCGGTGGATGTGACGGTGGAGCCGAAGAAGGCGGAGCTTCATTATGCACAGCTCGAGGAATATCTCTCCCTGGCGTACCAGACGGATCGGGCGTTTGAGGAGCTGACGGAGTATTTTGCAAAATCAGACCGCAAGACGATCATTCTGATGTTCGGAGATCATCAACCCGGCCTGAACGAGGAGGTGCTGAAGGCCATGGCACCCGGCATGTACGAGGAGGGCGCATCCCTTGAGGAAAGGGAGAAGAAATATACCGTCCCCTATATCATGTGGGCGAACTTCGAGCTTCCTGAGACGCCGGAAGCTCCGGAATATATCTCTCCGAACTTCCTTCGCAGCTTTCTTCTGGAAAATGCAGGAGTTCCCGGGAGTGCCTATGACCGTTTTGTCCGGAAGGTGCGGGAGTCTTATCCTGCCCTCAATATTCTCGGATATCTGGATGCGGACGGAGATCTGCATGACCTGCAGGAGGCCTCACAGGAAGAGCTTTTGAATGACTATCGGAAGCTCTCCTATTATAATCTGTTTGATCACGGAAAAGTGAAAATGAAACTGTTCACCGGTTCTGCGGGAAAATAAGCGCAGAAGAAAGCAAATGACGAGGTATTTATCATGGAGAAAATTGCAAGCTTTACCGTCAATCACCTGAAGCTGGAGCCGGGGATTTATGTCTCCCGGAAGGATCATTTCGGAGATGTGACGATCACAACCTTTGACCTTCGGATGACAGCGCCGAACCGTGAGCCTGTGATGAATACGGCGGAGCTTCATACCATTGAGCATCTTGGGGCAACCTTTCTTCGGAATGATCCGGAGTGGAAGGACCGCGTGATTTATTTCGGACCGATGGGATGCCGCACGGGCTGCTATGTTTTGTTTGAGGGTGATCTGACGTCGGAGGACGTGGCACCTCTGATCACGAGAATGTTCGAGTTCATCCGCGACTTTGAGGGAGACATTCCGGGGGCTGCGGCAAGAGACTGCGGAAACTATCTGGATCAGAACCTTGGAATGGCCAGATGGCTTGCGGCCCGCTATCTGAACAATACCCTGTATGACATTACGAAAGAGCACATGACCTATCCGGAGTGACCTGATGGAAGTATGCATTGATCACATCGCAGAATTGTATCTGTTTGAATATTATGAGAATCCAAAGGAGTATTCCCTTGCTCCGATGGATCGGCTCCTTGAACGAAAGAAAAAGGCCGAAGAGGAAATGAAGCGGGGCGGCTATGTCGCTGCCCTGCAGAATTATGAAAAGGCATTGGAGCTGGATCCTGCGGACACGGAGATCCGGCTTGCCATGCTTCGCTGCTGCTATCATCTGGGCCGTATGGAAGAGCTGCATGAAAAGACATTACAGCTCTATCCTTATGTCTGTACGAGACAGGAGCTTGCGGCCTATTACAGGTGGCTTGGCTGCTGGTATCTGGAGTCCTATCAGCCGGAGCTCTCCGCCTGTGTCAATCGCTACAGTCTGCTGTTTGCGCCGTCGGAGCAGGCGGAGCATGACATCTGCTATCTGGAAACGGCATTGAAAAGAAAGCTTGCGGAGGATTCGGTGGCGGAGCTTCAGAAAAAGCTCCGGGAAGCGGACATTCCGCTGCATGCAAGCGATGTGACGATGGCGCTTCTTGTCAAGGCGGGCGAGGAGGCGGAAGGCCGGAGCCTTTGGCAGCAGGCACTCGACTGCTACCGGATGGTCTATGATCTGACGCAGGATGAGGAGATCGCGCAGAGAATCCGCAGATTGTCCTGAATAGAAATCGTACATGAGATATCCGTGACCTATTCCTTCGGGGAATGGGTCACGGATTTTTTTGCTTGAGACAAGGGACGCCGCAAGCTTCTTCCGAATCCCCGGATATCTTATAATGAACAGAAACAGGCAAAACGGCTTTCAGGCCGGTGCCGGATAGTATGAGGAGGAAAGGATATGGCATGTTTTCTGGTACCTACAGGTGAGACTGTAGTGGTAAAGGCTGTCGAAAAGGCAGTGGAGAAGAGGGAGCAGAACGCAGGAAAGGAAAGAGAAAAGGATGAATTCCGGATCCCGCTCAGCAGAAAGCTGAACTGGCTGAACTATATGCTCTGGGGAGGTGCGATTCTTCTGGCATTTGAGCATATCTGGCACGGCGAGGTCACTCCGTGGTTCCCGTTCCTTACGGCAATGTCGGATCCGCAGGACGCTTCCGAGATGTTCCATGAGATGGCAACCGTCGGTGTCTCCATGTCCGTTCTTGTAACGGGAATCTGGGCAGTGATGTGTGCGGCAGCGGATGCTGTTGTGAAGCGTGCGAAGGAAGCACGCGCGATGCAGACCATGTGAGCAGGAGGAACAGAGCATGACCTTACTGATTACTGTTTTTGCTGCTGTCATCGCAACCGTTGTCTGGTATACCCGGAAGGATGACACGATGAAGCTTGGAATTCTCCTCTTTTTGTACTGGGGGGCTTCCATTATGTGGCTTGTGGATGCTATCTTTGAGTATGCAGAGCTTGGCGCAGAGTACTTCGCACCGGCTCCTGCAGATATGCTGAATGACGCATTCCTTGGCCTTTCGGTTACGGCACTTGGCCTTGTGATCTGGCTGGTGCGGCTTCTGATTGCAGATCCGAAGGGAAGGATCCGTGCGGTATTGTTAAAGAAAGACGCCTGACGGTGATTCTTCATTATGCTGGATTTAAGACAGTTAAAATTTTTTGTTGTCAGTGCGGATATGGGGTCCTTCAGTGAGGCCTCGAAGGTTCTGTATACAACACAGTCTGCCATCAGTAAATCGGTGGCAGCGCTGGAGAGGCAGCTTGGCTTTGAGCTGTTCCTTCGCGGAGGGAGAGGAATCTCTCTGACGGAAAAGGGAGCCTCCTTTTATCTGCGCGCAAATGAGCTTTTGACTTCTGCGGAATCTCTGGAGAGAGAAGCGGAGGAAAAGAGCAGTCGTTACGTCAATCTTGCGGCGAACCCGGGAACGTGGTTCGCCGATAATTTTGCGGAATTTTACGAGGTGCATCAGGACGAGCAGCTGCATTTCCGGATTCTGACGGACTCCACCTCGCAGGTTATGCGCTGGGTGAAGAACGGAGCAGCGGAGCTTGGCTTTGTTTTTGTTTTCCCGGATGACAACGGGCAGTTCGATTATGACCTGCGCCGTTATCAGCTGCAGTTTGAAGCATTGCGAACCGTAAACGGAATGCTGTATATGTCACCGGAGCATATGTCGGGAATGCAGAAGAGCAGCCGGGATTCCGGAAAGCAGATGCGGGACATTCTTCCGGAATCTGCGAATAAGGCAGAGAAGCTTCATGCTCTTCGCTATATTCAGATGGGACAGGACGAATTCTCCGGAGAGCATCTGTGGCAGGACAAGGAGACGGGAGACATCCTGGAGAAGCCGGATGTGGCGGTGATTACGAACAGCGATCACATCATGCACATGATGCTGAAGAAGCATCTTCTGGCCAACATCAGTGCGGAGACGTTTTATCAGTATCCGGACGGTCATCGTCCGGGAATTCCGCTTGCATGCGGAGACGGGAATATTCAGTACGGGATTTTGAGCCGGCAGAACGCAGGGATCAGCGAGCCGGCGGCGCGGTTTGCGCAGTTCCTCAGAGAGAGACTGCAGGACAGGTGACAGGGCACCGGCAGACTTCTGAAAAGAAGGCTTCCGGGAAGCAGACTTCTGAAAAGACGGCGCCCGGAAATCAGACTTCTGAAAAGAGCGATTCAGAAAAGTCCTGCCGCGAAGACCACCACGCAGCAGGTGATGGCGACCGTGAAGAGATCGCCGCGAACCCACGCCATGACAAGTCCTGCAAGAAGAGCAAGGAGCCCGGCAAGCGGCCGGCTTGTTGCCGTGAGGATTGCGGGAAAGGTCATCACGGCCAGCGTGACGTAAGGAACATAGAACAGAAACGAGCGGACAAAACGGTTCTGAATCGGCTTTCGCAGGAACAGAAACGGAAGGACGCGTACCGCATAGATCGTCAGAGCCATGACCATCAGTGCCAGATAGATCCGGGAGGAAGAAATGGGTGTATTCATCTGTTTCGTTCCTCCTTTTTCATGTCCGGATTTTCCGACGTGAGGATGCTTTCTGTCTGACCGGGATTGTCACCCGGCTCTTCAATCGGATGGATCACTGCGGCAATGCCGGCAATGAGAATGGTCAGAATGATCACGCGGAAGCCGGAAGAGATGGCCTTCAGGTACGGCAGAATGGAGAACAGGCCGCTTGCTGCCATGGAGACAGCGACCAGAGCTCCCAGAAAATGATTTTCCTTTGCCGGAGGAATGATGATGGCAAGAAACATTCCGTACATGGCAACGCCGAGAGCGTTGGTGACAAGAGCGGGGAGAATGTTTCCTGCGACAACGCCAAGGACGGTTCCGAGGCACCAGCCGGAAACGGAGATTACGGTAATTCCATAGGTGTAGACAGGACGAAGAAAGCCGTCCACAGAAATGGACAGGCCGAAGATTTCGTCGGTCATGCAGTAGGAAAGCGCAAGCCGGTGAAGGAGCTTCGTCTCCGAAGAGAGCTTCTGCGTCAGAGAGCAGCTCATGAGGAGATACCGGAGATTGACGACAACGGTTGTGGTAATCATTTCGATGATTCCTGCTCCTGCGCCGATCAGAGTGATGGCGGCAAACTGGCCGGCCGAAGCCACCATGGTCAGTGACATCACAAAAGCCTGCACTGCATTCATGCCGACTCCGCGGCCTGCAATGCCGAGTGCAAAGGAGACAGCAAAATATCCGAGGCAGATCGGGATTCCGTCCCGCATACCACGGACAAAGGTATAGTTGGATAACATATTCTCTTCTTTTTTCATGAGGAGCATTATAGCGCGGAAAAGGGAATTGTGCATCTGTCATATCGATATGCGGAGCGGAAAAATTTTTCCGGTTTTCTCCGGCTTTTACAAGATTTATGAGAATCATCCTTGGAAGAGAATTTTTGTTGGCAGGGATGAAATCCGCGGGGAAGAATCATCCCTGAAAGAGGATTTTTGTTGGCAGAGATGAAATCAGTGGGGAAGAATCATCCTTGGAAGAGGATTTTTGTTGGCAGAGATGAAATCCGCGGGGAAGAATCATCCCTGAAAGAGGATTTTTGTTGGCAGGGATGAAATTAGCGTGGAAGAATCATCCTTGGAAGAGGATTTTTGTTGGCAGGGATGAAATCCGTGTGGAAGAATAATCCTTGGAAGAGATTTTTTGTTGGCAGGGATGAAATTAGCGTGGAAGAATCATCCTTGGAAGAGGATGTTGGCAGGGATGAAATCAGCGTGGAAGAATCATCCTTGGAAGAGATTTTTTATTGGCAGACAATCTGCGCAACGATCGGAACGACGGCAGGCGTGACGATGGCCGGAATATCGGCAAGACTCTTTGGTGCGGCAGCAGGGATCTCCGGGTGGAATGTGTCGAACATCGAAAGTCTTCTGGACCTTTGGTATACCTGTGACATTCAGGTCGGAGAGCTTCTGTTCTCCGGTCTCCTGACAGATCAATGAACCAAAATCCTTCATGCAGACTCTTATATACAGATGCATCAAATACCGGAGAGTTTCTGCAGAGTGAAATTCCCGGAGTGCTGCTTGCGCGGCAGCATGGAAAGGAAAACCATTGGGAAGATGTGACTTCATAACGAAATTGAAGGAAGGAAAACCGGAGGCCTTTGACAGGCTCTATGCCGAATACCATCTTCCGCTGTATCGGACGGCCTTGCTGATTCTGGGAAATCGGGAGGATGCGGAGGACGTTCTGCAGGAGACCTTTGTAACAGCATATTTGCACATCCATGATCTTCGCAGTGAGAACGGTCTGAAATCCTGGCTGTTTCAGATTCTGACACATATTGCATATCGTGCCGGAAAGAAAAAGAGCCGTGAGATTCCGGTGGAACCGGGAAGCCTCGGTAAAGATCAGCAGGAGCAGGTCTTTTATCAGGACAATATGGAAAGCAGGATCTTGTTAGCAGGACCCGATGCAGTGGTACAGCCTGTGGATTCGGCAGAGGAAATTCAGGGACGGATTTTCCGGAATGCGTTGCAGCGCCTGGATCCGATGCACCGGGAGGTACTGGTTCTGTACTACTATGATGAGTTATCGGTAAAAGAAATCGCAAAGATATGCCGGTGCCTGGAGGGAACGGTAAAGTCCAGATTGTACAACGCACGGAAGAAGTTAATGAAGGCGCTTGAACAGGAAGGATATACGGAAGAATGACCCGGGAAAGGATTCGATCGTTATGAACGAGACATGGAACGGTAAAGTCCAGAAAATTACTCATACTATGAAGGTGGAAATGGAGAAGGAAATCCCTTCACAAGCATGTGAAGAGAGAATTCACAGTCAGATTCTGGAGATGTATGAGCAAAGGAAGCATGAAAATCTGAAAATGGAGAAGAAATCAGGCATGAAGGACAGAGCAGAAAACAGAAGATGGAACAGATGGAATCTGCCGAAAATGGCAGCAGCAACGGCACTTTGTTTTATTCTTGGCGGTGGAGCGGTTTTTGCCGGTGGAAAGATCGCAGGAATCATCATGGGGAGCCGTGCAGGCGGAGATTACTGGGAATATCAGGATCTCGGAAAAGCGGAAGAGAGGGCAGGAATGCAGTTCTATACACCGGAGAGCTTCTCTAACGGTTATACAATGAAGAGCATCAGTATAACCGATATTGTGGATTACACAGAAGACGGAGAAAAACGAAATCCTGGAAAGGGAATGTCATTTGTATATCAGCAGGATGGAGAAAACTCCGATGCCGAAGAAGTGAATCTGAGTGTTTCCAAGGTGAGAGACAGCTATGGAGATCCTGCTGAGAACAGCATGGAAACCCGAGAGGCAGACGGTGTCTCGTTATTCTACAAAGAGAATGAGTGTATGTTTGTTCCGGCAGATTATGTGCCGACCGAAGAAGAGAAGGAACGAGATCAGAACGATCCAGACTTCAGCATCAGCTACGGATCGGATGAGAAAGAGACCTTGATATATCGCGGTGTTACCTTCCGGAAGGAGGGACTGCAGTATGATCTGTACGCAATGAATACGGATCTTTCCTCGGAAGAGATGATGGACATGGCTGCGGAGATTGTTTCTCCGCAGCAGTAAATACTTCGGGACATCTGTGCCATCAGCCCCGGATGGGCGTAAACCTGGCACGGGAATTCTCCTGATACTGTCGGGGCGAGATTTTCACATGGTTGGTGAAGGTCCGTGAGAAATTGGAATAATTGTTGAAGCCGCAGGCATAACAGACATCTGTCGGGGACTGGCCGTTTCGAAGCATCCGCTTCGCTTCGGCCAGTCTCTTTTCGATGATGTACTGCTGGAGCGAGAGTCCGGAATACTGGCGAAACAGCCGGGTGAGATACACGGAGTTCAGGTGAACGCTTTCCGCGATGCCGGACACGGAAAGATCTCCGGCAAGATTCTGATCCACGTAGTGAATGACATCCGTTACAACCTTCGGCATGCTGGGAGCCTGTGTCTGCGGCAGAATGGGGGCGGCACTGGAGGCAGCAGCCTGGCGGTTCAGGATCACCAGAATGATCGAGAGAAGGGATTTCGACAGGATATTGGCTCCGTACGCATCCGCCTTGCTTCCGGAGGAGGCTTCGAGCGCACATGCAATGTCGATCAGCTGATGAAGCATGCTCCCGTTTACATGAATGCGATAATCAGGGATCTGATAGAAAACATCGGTGATGTGCCGGTAGCTTTCATCGCTGGCAATCAGGGACTGAATCACGGTCTCCTTCATGTTGAGGACAACGCGGCAGTAGGTGTCGCTGCTCTGCTGGCAGGCAAAGTGAAACACATAAGGCGGAATCAGCATAATGTCACCCGGCTGCAGGGCTATCATGCGATCCTCAATCTGCATGGCAACGTTTCCTTGCTTTATCATCAAAACTTCATAGCCATCGTGGCAGTGCAGAAACCGGATTTTGAAATCAATGGGTTCTTCCTTATAGGAACAGCTGATGTTGTCCTCCTGCGTCTCCCAGGAGAGCGGGGTGTTGTGTATGAGGTCCTTTGAAACCGACATTTGGGATGATGCTCCTTTACGAATCTGTGCGAAAAACAAAAAGCATGCTCTTTCACACATAGAATAGCAAAACTGTCCGATTGCACAATTTAGAATGACGAAAATCGTTGAACATGAACATATTGTACGCTGAAAAGTCTGATTCCGCAATGTTATAGGCCTATTTACTTGTATTACAGCACAAACGGATCATGCTATGCTCTATGCAGATCAGGAAAACGAATTTCAATCAGGCCGGCTGAATGAAACACTTTTACAAGCAGTTTTCCAAAACCAGACAGAAGTTGTATGAACAAAAATGTATTGGTGAGTTTTTGATTTACAAACAGGAGGATGGAAATGAATAAGAAGATCATTGCGGCAGTGCTTGCAGGCTCTATGTGTGCAGCAATGCTGGCAGGCTGCGGCGGAAACTCCGGAAGCGATTCCGCGGCACAGGATACAGCAGGAAGCACCGAAGCTGCAGCAGAGGATGCAGCAGAGGATGCAGGCAGCTCCGGCAGTAAGAAGCTGGTGATGGCATGGTGGGGCAATCAGGTTCGCAACGAGAGAACCCAGCAGGCTCTGGACAAGTATCATGAGCTGAATCCCGATGTTGAGGTGGAAGGCCAGTTCAACCAGTGGAATGACTACTGGCAGAAGCTTGCAACGGATTCTGCAGGAGATGCTCTTCCGGATGTTATCCAGATGGATTACTCCTACATTGATCAGTATGTAAGTTCTGGTCAGCTTCTCGATCTGACTCCCTACATTGAGAGCGGTGCTCTGGATGTTTCCAACATTCCGGACAACATCGTAGCAATGGGCCAGGTTGGAGATGGCAATTACGGCATTCCTTCCGGCGTTACCGGATCCTGCATGTTCTACAACAAGACGGCAACCGAAGAGGCTGGCGTTGAAATCAAGCAGAATATGACTCTGGATGAGTTCATTGAGATCGCAAAGGTTATGAAGGAGAAGACCGGATACAATGTAGGTCTTGAGAAGGGCGGCAGCTACATTTCTGAGTGGCTCCGCGGCAGAGGAACTCCCTTCACAGAGGCGAAGCTCCCTGTTGGAGAAGAGGACATGACAGAGTTTTTCCAGATCCTTGCTGATGGAATCAGCGACGGCTGGCATCTGACTCCGGATCTGGCAACCTCCACCGGCGTTGAGGATGATCCGCTCGTTTACGGCACAAGCCCGGAGACCATGGTATGGTGCGAGATCAACGGAAGCTCCAACATGCTGACGTCATACCAGTCCGCTGCTCCGGAAGGAACTGAGATTGCACTGATGACCATCCCGACTGCAGATCCGCAGAAGTCGAGCTATCTGAAGCCTTCGATGTACTTCTCTGTAAGTGCGAACACAAAGGATCCTGATGCTGCAGTTGCGCTTCTGAACTATCTCATCAATTCGGAAGACTGCAATGACATCCTTCTTGGAGAGCGCGGCGTTCCCGTTTCGACTGCAATTGCAGATTCTCTGAAGGATAAGATTTCCGAGACCGATCAGGAGGCAATGGATTATGTAACGGATGTTGTTACTCCGAACTGCTCCCCGATCGACCCTCCGAACCCGGAAGGCTGGAGCGAGTTTAACGATACGCTTAGCAAGCTGCAGGAGGCAGTTGGCTACGGTCAGACTACTCCTGAGGATGCAGCAAAGCAGCTCTGCGAAAAGGCAGCTGCACTGTGGGGAAACTGATCGGATTCGGATCAGAACAGGATGAAATAAGGAAACTCCTTGGGTTCATTACAGAAGGGGAGGCGCAATGGGCCTCCCCTTCTAATCGGGCAACGACTGTTCCGCCATGCGGCCAGGGACATTCGGGGCCCGATTTTTGCTTTGAGTTACCGTAAACCAGTACCGCGAACTGCGGCGGGGGAAATAATAATGGGAACAAAAATACGTAAATTTATGAACAAAGAAAGCACCTGCGGCTTTGTCTTTGCTCTTCCTTTTACCATCGGCTTTCTGATGTTTCTTCTGGTGCCGATGCTGATGTCACTGTACTACTCCTTCTGTGATTACAACATTCTGACACCGGCGAAGTTCTCGGGACTTGGCAACTACATCAAGATGTTCACCGGCGATGTCACGTTCAAGCATTCACTGAAGGCAACCTTCTACTTCGCCTTCGTGTCGGTGCCGCTCAAGCTGGTCTTTGCATTGATTGTCGCGATGATCCTTGAGAAGAACTCGAGGATGTCCGGCTTCTATCGTGCAGCCTACTACCTGCCTTCCATCATCGGCGGATCGGTAGCTGTGGCGGTTCTGTGGAAGAGAATGTTCGCTGTAGACGGAACGATCAACAGCCTGCTCCAGATGGTTGGAATTGACTGCCACAGGGCCTGGCTTGGAGATACAAAGACGGCAATCTGGATTCTGATCATCCTGACGGTGTGGCAGTTCGGATCGTCGATGCTGGTATTTCTTGCGTCCCTGAAGCAGATTCCGGTCGACCTGTATGAGGCAGCACGAGTGGACGGCTCCGGAAAGATCTACACGTTCTTCAAGATTACGCTCCCTCTTCTGACACCGACCATTTTCTTCAACCTTGTCATGCAGATGATCAACGGCTTCCTGGCATTTACGCAGAGCCTGATCATCACACAGGGAAAACCGATGGACACGACGCTGTTTTATGCGGTTTACATGTATCAGCAGTCGTTCCAGTTTAATAACGCAGGCTACGGCGCGGCAATGGCATGGGTGATGCTGCTCATCATCGGACTGTTCACACTGCTGCTGTTCAAGACGAAAAAGTTCTGGGTATATGATGCGGGGGATTCCGAATGAAAACAAAACGAATCGTTGGTGCGTCCATTTATCACATATTGGTCTTCGGATTCGGGCTGATCATGCTCTATCCCCTGATGTGGATGTTCTTCAGTTCGCTGAAGGAGACAACCACCATCTTTACGACAGCAGGTCAGCTGATTCCGACACACATCACCTTTGACAACTATGCAAACGGCTGGAAGGGCTTTGCGGGAATTACGTTCGGAGTATTCCTCAAGAACTCTCTGTTCATTGCGATCGTTGCAACCTTCGGTACGCTGATGTCCTCTGCCTTCGTGGCATACAGCTTTTCAAGATGCAAGAAGTTCAAGTTAAGAGGAATTCTGTTTGCAGCAATGCTGGCATCGATGATGCTTCCGGGACAGATCCTGATGGTACCGCAGTACCTGTGGTATAAGAAGCTTGGCTGGGTTGGATCGTATCTGCCGCTGATCGTGCCGTTCTTCTTTGCGGTGCAGGGATATTTTGTCTATCTGATGATGAACTTCATCGAAGGAATTCCGACGGATCTGGATGAGGCAGCGAAGATCGATGGCTGCTCCTATTACAGCATCTTTTTCCGGATTATTTTTCCTCTTATGAGACCTGCCCTGGTGACGGGAGGAATCTTCTCCTTCATGTGGAGATGGGATGACTTCATGTCTGCACTGCTTTATGTGAATAAGGCGGCACAGTATCCGGTTTCTCTTGCGCTGAAGCTGTTTGCGGATCCGGGTTCCACCTCGGACTACGGCGCAATGTTTGCAATGGCTGTCGTATCTCTGATTCCGATTCTGATCATCTTCTTCATTTTCCAGAAGCAGCTGGTAGAAGGAATCGCAACCTCGGGACTGAAAGGATAATCCGCAGTTGCGGAGAAAGAAGGACCATATATGGAAAAGACATGGAAGATAGAATTGAGCGGCTTTGCGGATGAAATCAATCCGCAGGTGGATGAGCAGATCCGTGTGCTGAAGAAGCTCGGCATGCATTATGTGGAGATGCGCGGAGCAAACGGAAAGGGACTGGTGGAGTACCCGCTGGATGAGGTGGAGAAGATCAAGGAGCAGCTGGATGAGAATGACATTCATCTGTCCTCTGTCGGATCTCCGATTGGAAAGATTCCGATTACGCAGGATTTTGAAGACCACTTCAAGCTGTTCTGCCATACGGTAAATATTGCACATGTGATGGAGGTTCCGTACATCCGGATGTTCAGCTTCTTTATGCCGGAGGGGGAGGACCCGGAGAAGTATCACGATGAGGTGTTCCGCAGAGTGGGAAGAATGGCTGATTACGCAGCGAAGCACAACGTCATTCTTCTTCATGAGAATGAGAAGGAAATTTATGGCGATGTGGCAGACCGCTGCAGAAAGCTGATGGAAGAGTTTTACAGCGATCACTTCAAGGCGGTTTATGATTTTGCAAACTTCGTTCAGTGTCATCAGGATACGAAGGAAGCTTACGAGATGTTAAAACCTTACATCGAGTATGTACATGTGAAGGATGCTGAGTGGGAATCCGGACAGGTGGTTCCTGCGGGTCATGGCGACGGAAATGTGAAGGAGATTCTGAAGGCGCTCAAGGAAAGCGGATATGAGGGCTTCCTTTCGCTGGAGCCTCATCTTGCTGATTTTGCCGGCTTCTCTGCTCTGGAAAACGGAAAGAGTGAGAAGAAGGAGAAGCTGACCGGCGAGGAGTCCTTTACACTGGCACACGAGAGTCTGGTGAAGATTCTGGGAGAGATTTGAACGTATGAGTGAAGAAATTGTAAAAATCGGAATCATCGGAATCGGAAATATGGGTTCCGGCCATGCACAGCGGATTGCCAACGGGGACATTCAGGGAATGAAGCTTGTTGCCGTCGCTGACCGGAAAGAGAAGAGAAGAGAGTGGGCAAAGGCGAACCTTCCGGAGGATGTAAAGATCTATGAGGACGGAGAGGCTCTTCTGGAGGATCCGGAGGTCAACGCTGTGCTGATTGCCACACCGCACTATCAGCACCCGGAGCTGTCGATCAAAGCCATGGAGCATCATCTGAATGTGATCTGTGAGAAGCCTGCAGGTGTGTATACGAAGCAGGTGCGGGAGATGATCGCGTGTGCAGACGAGCATCCGGAGCTTACCTTTGCCATGATGTTCAACCAGAGAACGAATCCGGTCTATATTCGGATGCACGAGCTGGTGCAGAGCGGGAAGTATGGAAAGATCAAGCGAGTGAACTGGATCATCACCGACTGGTACCGCACGCAGCATTATTACGATTCGGGAGACTGGAGAGCAACCTGGGACGGAGAGGGCGGCGGCGTCCTTCTGAACCAGTGCCCGCACCAGCTGGATCTTCTGCAGTGGATCTGCGGAATGCCGACACGTGTACGAAGCTTCCTTCATGAGGGAAAATGGCATCACATCGAGGTTGAGGATGATGTGACGACGTACATGGAGTTTCCGGACGGAGGAACCGGCGTATTTATTACATCGACCGGAGATGCACCCGGAACGAACCGCTTTGAGGTGGATCTGGAGAAGGCGAAGATCGTCTGTGAACACGATCAGCTGTCTGTGTATGAGCTGGATGTGAACGAGAGAGAGTACTGCTTCACGGCAACGGAGGGCTTTGTACCTCCTGCAGGAAAGGATGTTCCGCAGGAAATCAGCTCGGAAAATCCGCAGCACAACGGAGTTCTGCAGGCGTTTGCAGATCACATCCGGATGGGCGGAGCTCTGATTGCGGACGGAAGGGAAGGAATCAACGGACTTACGCTGTCGAATGCCATGCATCTGTCTTCGTGGCTTGACGAGATGGTGGAAATCCCGTTTAATGAGGAATTGTATCTTGAGAAGCTGAATGAAAAGAGACGCAGCTCCAAGGTAAAGGAGAATGTGGTAGAGGATACCGCCAATCTGGAAGGCACGTATTGATCAGGAAGCTTCCCGGGATGCGGCGCGGATGAATTTCATGACGTTTAAAGAATATAAAAAGAAATATTCTCTGCAGCTGACAGATCAGCAGGACAGGGCCGTTCAGACAGTGAACGGTCCTGTCCTTGTTCTTGCTGTTCCGGGAGCTGGAAAGACAACCGTTCTGGTGGCAAGGCTTGGATATATGCTCTTCTGCCTTGGTATTCTGCCGGAGGAGATCCTGACCGTAACCTATACCGTGGCGGCAACGAAGGACATGCGAAGGCGGTTTGAAAGGATGTTCGGAGCGGAGTTTTCCGATGCGGCGAGCAGACTTGAGTTCCGGACCATCAACGGGATCTGCGCCCGTGTGATCGCAGAGTATGGCCGCAGAATCGGGAAGGAGCCGTTTGCACTGCAGACGGACGAGGGCGAGATTCTGAAGCTTCTCCGGGGTCTTTACATTGACGCGGCGGGAAGCTTTCCCACGGAGTCGGAGACGGCGGAGCTTCGGAGCCGGGTCAGCTATATCAAGAATATGCAGCTTACCGGAAAGGAGCTGGAGAAGCTGGAGGAGGAAGCCGGCTATCCGCTTGCAAAAATTTATCGAAGCTACTGCGAAAAGATGAAGCAGCAGGGGCGGATGGATTACGACGATCAGATGGTCTATGCGCTGAACATTCTGACACGCTGCCCGCAGCTTCTTTCCGAGTACCAGGCAAGATACCGGTATCTGTGTGTGGATGAGGCACAGGATACATCGAAAATCCAGCACCGGATCCTGAAGCTCCTTGCGGGAAACGGAAATCTGTTTATGGTCGGCGATGAGGATCAGAGCATCTACGGCTTTCGTGCGGCATATCCGGAGGCCCTTCTTTCCTTTGAAAAGGATCATCCCGGCGCAAAGGTGCTTCTCATGGAGCAGAATTTCCGTTCGGATGCGGCAATCGTGAAGGCAGCCGGTCAGCTGATCGCTCATAACCGGCTGCGCCATCGAAAGACAATACTTCCGACCAGAGAGCAGAACACCATGGTTCGTATTTTCTCGGTAAAGCAGAGAGAGGACCAGTACAGCTATCTGGTACAGACGGCAAAAGAGTGTGCGGAAAAAGACGGGGCGGAAACCACGGCGGTTTTGTACCGCAACAACGAAAGCGCGGTTCCTCTGATTGATCGCCTTGAGCGGGAGGGAATTTCTTATAACGTACGGAGCGCAGACCTGTCCTTTTTCACAAGCCGTGTGATATACGACGTTGCTGCAATTTACCGCTTCCTGCAGGATCCGTCCGATCCGGAGCTCTTTCTTCAGATTTATTATAAACTGAGCCTGTATGTCTCGAAGCAGATGGCGCAGGAGGCCTGCCGCCAGAAAGGAGGAATGTCTCTGCTCACGGTCCTTTGGAAGAATCCGAAGACGCCGGAGTATGTCCGAAAGGCAATTCGCGAGCTGGAGCGTCACAGGGATCGAATTCTTCACGGGCCGGCCCTGTCGGCGGTGCAGCTGATCGAGGGGCCACTGGGGTATGGAGCGTATCTGGAGCGCATGAGCCTTGGCCGCGGGAAGCTGGATCTTCTGGAATTCCTGGCAGCCAGAGAGAATTCAATGGAGGCGTTGTTTCTTCGAATGCAGAGCCTTCAGACCTCCATCCGGGAAAAAGAATATGACCCGGCATGCCGCTTTATTCTCTCCACCATTCATGGAAGCAAGGGCCTTGAGTATGACCGTGTCATTCTGATGGATGTGGGAGACGGCGTTTTTCCGGCATCCCTTCCATCAAAAGGAAAACGCGGAAGTGAAGGAAAGGAAGAGCTGGCGGCCTATGAGGAGGAACGGCGCATTTTCTATGTCGGGATTACCCGCGCCAGAAATGAGCTGACGATTCTGAAGCTTCCGCAGGGGTCGGAATTTGCAAAAGAGCTTCTGCCGCCAAAGCATGCGGCAGTTTGCTCCGCGAAAAAGACGGCCAGGCAAGGCGCCCGGAATCCGGATAAAGTCCATGAATTCTGTGAAAAAGTGCAGCAGGGACAGAAAAGAGTGATCCATTCACGCTATGGCTGCGGAGATATTCTGGTACTGGATGAAAAGAAAAACCGTGTTATGGTACAATTCGATGATGGAATGCAGAAGAAGCTGGACCTTGTCATTGCGGTGGGAAGCGGTCTTCTGGAGCTGAAAAGGTAGAAAGATGAATCGAATTTTTGTGGATCTGGAGATGCATCCGGTTGCTCCGGAATATGTGCAGGAGCGGACGATTTTCAAATTTGAGACCATTGAGGTCGGTGCGGTCATGCTGGATGAGTGGTATGAGGAAATTGCGTCCTTTTGCGAGTATGTGAAGCCTTTGTACAGTGAGGTGATTTTGCCCCGGTATGAAGAACTGACCGGGATTACGACGCAGATGGTGGCGGAGGCAGATCTGTTTCCACAGGTATTGGAGCGCTTTACGGACTGGTGCGGAGAGGACTACACCATGTATTCGTGGAGCAAGGCGGATTTGAATCAGATTCGCGGAGAATGTCGTCTCAAGGACATCAAGCCGGATGAGAAGCTGACGTATATGCTGCGGCACTGGAAGGATTTTCAGAAGGAATTCAGCCGGCTGGTCGGCATCCATCACCCGATCAAGCTGGAGGAAGCGGTGGGGCTCGGCGGTCTTGATTTTGACGGAAGAGCGCACGACGGGCTGGTGGACGCCCGCAATACGGCAAATCTGTATCGGCAGTCCAGGGATGAGCAGATGTTTAAGAAGCTGAAATCCATGATCAGCGAGCAGGAGAATCCGCTGGTATTCTCCATGAGCGATGTGTTTAATTTTGACAATCTGAAACTGAAAGAAGATTAGAAAGCGGGAATAGGAATAGAAACATGTTTAAGAACCGAAATGATGTATTTTACAAAAAGCTCTGGACACTGATGGTGCCGATTGTTCTGCAGAATCTGATGCTGGCGCTGGTGGCAGTAGCAGATGCCTTCATGCTGGGAGGCATGGATCAGAACTATATGTCAGCGGTGTCTCTGGCAACGCAGTTTCAGTTCATTCAGAACATGTTCCTGGGTGCGACGGTGGCAGGACTTGGCATTCTCGGGGCCCAGTACTGGGGGAAGGGAGATGCCCGCACGGTGGATGATATTTTCTGCATGGCACTGCGTCTGTGCGGAATCATTTCTGCAGTTTTCTGTCTGGCATGTCTCTGCCTTCCGGAATACCTGATGCGCATATTTACCAATGAGGAAATTCTGATCACGTACGGCGCGGAGTATCTCCGGATTGCTGCGTTTTCCTACCTTATCACGGGAATTTCGCAGTGCTATCTGGTTGTCATGAAGATCAGTGACCATGCAAAGACAACGGCGGCAATCAGCTCGGCAACGGTCTGCGTCAATATTGTGCTGAATGCAGTCTTCATTTATGGACTTGCGGGAGTTCCGGAAATGGGGGTCCGCGGCGCTGCTGCGGCTACGCTGATTTCAAGAATTCTGGAGCTTGCGGCCGCGATTTTTATTTCGCTGAGACCTGGATATCTGCATCCTGACGCAAGCCGGATGTTCTACCGGAACCGCGAGCTTGCGCAGGACTTTTGCAGATGCATGCTGCCTCTTCTGGGGGCAAGCCTTTTCTGGGGAATCGGGTTCGCTTCCTATCCTTCCTTCATGGGACATCTGGGAACGGACGCTGCAGCGGCAAATTCGGTGGCCGCGGTGGTCCGTGACGTGATCTGCTGCCTGAGCGGCGGTATCTCGGGTGCTGCCGGAATCATGGTCGGAAATGAGCTGGGAGCAGGGAACCTGGAGCGGGGAAAGAGCTATGGAATCCGCCTGATGAAAATCTCGTTCCTTTCAGGACTGATCATGCTGACTCTGATGTGCGTGTCGATTCCGGTTATTCTGCACTTCGTGAAGCTGACCCCGGAATCCGTTTCCTATCTGAAGGGGATGCTCCTTGTGACGGCATTCTATATGATCGGGCGCGCAGTGAATGATGTGACGATCAACGGAATTTTCGGTGCGGGCGGCGATACGCTGTTTGATATGTACAGCCTTGCGGTCTGCATGTGGTGCATCGCCATTCCTCTGGCGGCTGCAGGGACCTACTTCTTCCACTGGCCGGTGGTGGTCATTTATGCCTGCACCTGTGTCGACGAGGTTGGAAAGCTGCCGTGGGTGCTGTATCATTTCCGGAAATATAAATGGGTGAAGGATTTAACCCGCTGATGTGCCGGACCGGTTACTGCTGCTTCTGGTATTTGTAGGAGCCTTCGATGGCGTGGATCAGATCCACGATCAGCGTGTTGTACGGGACGGGAACGTTATAGAGCTTTGCCTGCTCGACAATGGCCCCGTTTATGGCATCAATTTCGGTGCGGCGGCAGTGCATGACATCCTGCGACATGGACGAGAAGCCTTTTCCTGCGTCCTCACAGACGTGATGCACCATGTTCAGAACCTCCATGTAGGAGAAGTGAGTGCCGTCAGCTTCGGCGACATTCACCGCTTCGCAGATCATCTTTTCGGCAAAATCCCAGGCGTACTGATTGTCAATCATGGAGCAGATGGGAGAGCGGGTGATGGCGGTAAAGGTGTTGATGGAGAGATTGACAAAGAGCTTGCTCCAGATGATGCGCTGGATGTCCTCAGTGATTTCCGCATGGAAGCCGCTTTCCTCCAGAAGATCACGGATGACCGCAAGGTTTGCGTTCTCCTTCAGGTTGCTGCCGATGGTGGTGGTACCGTGCCCGCTGTGGCGTACCTTTCCGCCGCCGAGGTTGACGGAGTTATGCTTGCTGGTACCGATGATGATGTTCTTCCTGTCGACGTACTGTGCGATCTTGCGGTCGTTTCCGGCGCCGTTCTGCAGTGTCATTACCAGTGTCTTCTCCCCGAAGAGTCTGCGGTTGGTGCGGAGCGCGTCCTCGGAAAAGGTGGATTTGACAAAAACAATGACAAGGTCAGCCTCTTCCCGGTATTCCCCGGAAAGCGCCGCACGGACGTGATCATAGACGCCCTCGGTACCGTCCTCTTCAAGAACGCGGATGCCGTGCTCGTTGATGGCATCGACCTGAGGCTTGTAGCTGTCCAGCATGACGACGTCGTTGTTTCTGCTTAAATAGGCACCGTAGAGGCAGCCCATTGCCCCTGCGCCGATCATTACGATTTTCATAGTTCCCCTTTCTGCTGCGGATCCTCTGCAGCAATGCATCAGATAAAATAGCACGTACCTTACCATGTATTTTACCGTTTCCGGCCTCATCATAGCCCATGAAAACGGTTCTTCCAATATCGGGAAGGAAATGACAACGATATGAGAAAAGAATGATGAAGCCGGGGGAGAGCCATTGTTTTGCCTATGGTAAAGACTATAATAGTTGAAGGGAAACCGGGAATAGAGAGTAAGCTGCAAAGCAGCAGGAGGTTATGATGGGCTTCAAGAATTCCAAGGTAGCAATCGTCGGTGTCGGCAATGTGGGAGCCACAACGGCTTATACCATTGTCAATCAGGGACTGTGCGAGGAGATCGTACTGATCGATGTCAACAAGGATAAGGCATATGCGGAAGCACTGGATATGCAGCATTCCATTTATTTCATGAACCGCAACATTCAGGTAAAGGCCGGAGATTATTCTGACTGTACGGATGCGGATATCGTTATTATCACGGCGTCTGCACCGATGCCGAAGGATTCTCATGATCGCCTGAAGATGCTGGAGCCCAGCATGAAGATTATGAAGAGCATCGTGGGCTCGGTGATGAAGAGCGGCTTCAACGGGATTTTCCTTGTGGTATCCAACCCTGTCGATATCATGACCTACTACGTATGGCGCCTGTCCGGACTGCCGAAGAACCGCGTGATCGGAAGTGGCACAACGCTGGACACGGCACGAATCTGCTGTGAGCTGTCGGAAATGTATGATCTGGATGCCAAGAGCGTGGAGGCATTTGTCTGCGGCGAGCACGGAGACAGTGAGTTTGTTTCCTGGAATTCCGCAACCATCGGCGGCAAGCAGGTGGATGATGTCATGCAGGACAATGCGGACCGCACGAAGAATGTCACGAAGGAGGACCTTCTGAAGAAGACCATTCAGGCCGGCTGGGAGATCTTTAACCGCAAGGGCAACACCTGCTATGGCATTGCGGCATCCACTACGGCAATCGTAAAGTCGATTCTGTTCAATGAGAACCGGATCTACCCGGTATCGGTATGCTTGAACGGGCTTTACGGACTGGACGATGTGTTCCTCAGCATGCCGACCATCATTGACAAGACCGGTGCCCGTGAGATTGTTGAAATCAAGCTGAAGGAAGACGAGGAAGCGGCACTGAAGAAGTCGGCTTCGGTTCTGATCCCCTTCTATAAGGAATTGCTGTAATCGGCTTTTTATAAGGAACTGGTGCAACCAGCTAAAACTTGCCCGTTTACAGACAGTTCATGCAGCACCATTGAATCAATCCCTCCATCGCTTACAATGGGAATGTTCGTTTTCTTAACGAATTATGAGCGATGGGAGGGATCTTTTTATGCGCTATCTGTATCAGTTTGCCCGCATTATGGCGTTCTGCTTTCTGGGAGAAATCCTGCACGAGGTTCTGCCGCTTCCGATTCCGGCCAGCATTTACGGCCTGATTCTGCTCCTGGCGGCTCTGAAGACGGGACTGGTGAAGCTGGAGCAGGTGAAGGAGGTTGGCAATTTTCTGACCGGAATCTTTCCGCTTCTGTTCGTCCCCGCAGCGGTCGGGGTGATGGAGTTGTGGGGAGAGCTTGGAGAAATGATTATTCCGATTCTCCTTGCGATTGTCCCGGTTACGATTCTGGTTCTGGCATCTGCCGGACGAACCACGCAGAGCTTTTCCAGAAGAAAACAGAGCAGCAGCGGCGATCAGGAAACGGAACAGGAGGAGGCGCGATGACGGCATTATTGAATGATTTTCTATCCCTTTCTGCGGTCTGGGGTGTTCTTCTCACACTGGTGGCTTTTGGCCTTGGTGCCTTGATCAACCGACTGACCGGAAAGGCATTTTTCAATCCGCTTCTTCTTGGCAGCATCTTCGTGATTATTCTTCTGTCTGTTCTGAAGATTCCTTATCCGGACTATAAGGAAAGTTCGGCACCGGTCAGCTATCTTCTTCTGCCTGCGACCATCAGTCTGGCTATCCCGCTGTATGAGAAATGGGATCTTCTGAAGGAAAATGCTGCGGCGATCATCGCGGGTATTTCGGTGGGCACCTTTGTCAGCCTGGGGAGTGCGCTTGCTCTGGCACTGGTTTTTGACCTGTCCCATGAGCAGTATGTCACCATTCTTCCGAAGTCGGTGACAACGGCGATCAGCATGGATGTCGCAGGAGAGCTTGGCGGAATCACGGCTCTGACCGGAGCCATTGTAATTCTGACAGGAATCGCGGGAAATCTGCTTGCAGAAGCAGTCTGCAAGTGGTTTCATATAACGGATCCCGTTGCAAAGGGCGTCGGAATCGGTACCTCTGCACATGCAGTGGGAACGAGCAAGGCCCTGCAGATGGGGGAGGTGGAAGGTGCCATGAGCGGCCTGTCCATTGCGGTTGCCGGAATTCTGACGGCAGTCCTGTGTCCTCTTTTTGCACAGCTGCTGGCATAAGAGAAATGGAGAGAGAATGACGGATTCGTATTATATCCGCCGGGCCGTCCCCGGTGAGGAACAGCTGGTCCGGGAGATGGTGATCCGGGTGAAGAAGGAAATGCCCGCGGAGCAGCAGATCTGGTTTTCCATTGATAATCTGGACGAAGAGCTGCGCGATTTCCGGCAGGAAAAGGTGCTCTGCTATCTGGCAATGGAACGCTTGGAGAGCGAAAACGGAAATGGGGAGGAACTTTCTGCGGAAAACAGGAAGGACATTCCTGCCGGGCTGTTTTTCCTGGAAATTCCGGGCCTTTCGGAGCATAACCTCGGGCATCACGTTGGCTTTTCGGAGGAAGAACTGAAAAAAGTGGTCCATATGGACACCGCAGTGGTTCTCCCGGAGCACCGCGGACATGGGCTCCAGAGCCGCCTTATGGAATTTCCGGAAGCCGAGCTGAAGGCAGCGGGATATACCCATCTTATGGGGACAGTTCATCCGGAGAACCGATACAGTCACAGATCCTTTGAAAAGATTGGGTATCGGCTGGTATGGTCCGGTCTGAAGTATGGAGGAAAGCCCCGGGATCTGATGGAGAAGGATCTGTGAAAGGGCAATTGAAGTAAGAAAAAGAAGTGGCTGAAACCAATCGCGTTCGGCTGCTTCTTTTTTTGCCTTAGCGGCTGCGTACAGTGTAATATGATATTAATATTCTGAGCAAGGAGTGTTTGATTCATCGTTAGCTGATTTCAGAAGGGGGATCCAATGAAGCTTGGAATCATTGGCTGTGGTGTGATCAGCCGGATCTATGTAAGAGATCTGCAGCGCTTGTATTCTGACCTTGTTTCGATCGAGGCAGTGGCAAATGCTTCTATGGACAAGGCGAAGAAACTGGCGGAGGAATTTCAGATTCCTGCCTGCTGCAGCGTGGATGAGCTTCTGGAGCGGGAAGACATTGAACTGGTGATCAATCTGACACCGCCGAAGTTTCATACGGAAATCAATCGCAAGATTCTGAATGCCGGCAAGCATGTCTTCTGTGAGAAGCCGTTTGCACTGAGCGTAGAGGAAGCGGAGAAAATTTTTACTCTTGCGGAGTCCAGGGGACTTTATGCAGGAAGCGCTCCGGATACATTTCTTGGCAGTGCGATGACAACCTGCAGGAAGCTGCTGCAGGATGGGTGGATTGGAAAACCGCTGTATGTCACAGCCAATATGATGACTTCCGGTGTGGAAACCTGGCATCCTTCGCCGGAGCCATTCTACTCAGAAGGAGGCGGACCGATCTATGATATGGGAGCCTACTATCTTACTGTTCTGGTGAGTATGTTCGGACCTGTAAAGCGGTTGATTTCCCTTCAGGGAAAGGGCTTTGATCAGAGAGAAATCTACAACGGGCCGCGAAAAGGGGAGATTGTGGACGTACAGGTGCCGACCTATTATGCAGTTCTGATGGAGATGGAAAACGGTGTTCGTGTCAACATGAACTTCAGCTTCGACATCTGGAAATCGTCGCTTCCTCTGTTTGAAGTGTATGGAACGGAGGGAACCCTGATGGTTCCGGATCCCAATCATCATGGAGGTGTGCCGAAGATATATCGAAAAGAGCAAAAGCTTGCTGCGTGCATGGGTGGAGATGATCATGGAAACGGAGAAGCGTTTGCGATGCCGGAGCTGGCACAGGATGTGGGAGAATATGTCCGTGGACTTGGCGTTGCAGAGCTGGTAAAGGCAATTCAGGAGCATCGCCCGGCTGCTGTTGGAAAGGAAATGACACTGCATGTTCTGGATGTCCTGACAGGAATTCTGAAATCAGGGGAGAGTCAGACCTGGTATGAGCCCGGACATACCGGTGATAAATGTATGGATACCATTCGCACAAGGCAAATGGGTGCGGAATAAAAGCGCATGGGATGAAAAGGAGGAAAAGCAAATGAGCTTAAAGGAGATTCTGAATCACGCAAGGTTTTCGCAGGTGGGCTTTGTGGTCAATGACATTGAGGAGACCAAAAAGAAGTACGCTCTGCTCCTTGGCGTGACAGAGCCTGAGACAAAAGGGGTGGGAGAGGTTGATGTCATACAGACGAAGGTCTTCGGGGAACCTGCACCCAAGGCAGCTGCGAAGCTTGCCTTTTTCGATCTGACTCCCGGAGTTCAGCTTGAGCTGATCGAACCGAATCATGAGCCCTCTGTATGGAGAGATCATCTGGACAAATACGGGGAAGGAATTCATCACATTGCGTTTCAGGTAGATAATGCGGATGAAGTCATTGACCGTCTTAAGAAAGAGTTCGACGCTGTGGTGGAGCAGGAAGGAAACTACTCGGACGGAAGCGGAAGATATATTTATCTGTCTCTGCAGAAGGAGCTGAAGTGCAGACTTGAGATCCTGGAGTCTTATCGCTGATTCGACAATCATTTCAG
>OIXL01000100.1_pt1 | contig 49975 bp, 32 predicted proteins | sample 1587761 | NCBI WGS metagenome assembly OIXL01 (sample SAMN03283246) | human gut metagenome | biome: human-associated habitat; material: feces | host: Homo sapiens | place: Peru | collected 2012 | reverse complement strand
CTGTGAAGAAGGGTGATGTCTTGAAGATTAAAGAAGCACGTGGTGGTGGTTTCGCCATCTCATTGCTCGCTAAATAAGTCTATAATTTCCGTATTTCCGTCCAACTGTCGGGTTGGACGGAAATACGCTAAAAATGAGTGTAGATAATCTGGGACACTTATTCTACGTTTTGCTCACGTTAATGTCCTGTATAATAGCAACTTAACAGTATGAAAGTCCAAAAACTAATAATTGCAGCATTGACAGCATCGATATTACCTACTTCATTGAGTGCTCAGCAGACATTCAATGAGATGATGTATTCCAAGGAGAAAACCATGTTTGTACTCAATGCCCCTACAGCCGGCAAGTCTTCTGTTACCATCCGTCTTTATAAGGACGGACAAAAGGGAAAGGCTTATAAAGCGCTGAAAATGAAGAAGATGGGTGATGAGCGCTGGGAAGCTACCGTGAAGGGCGACCTCAAGGGAAAGTTCTATACCTTTGATATCGGCAAGGGTGAAACTCCGGGAACATTTGCCAAAGCAGTAGGTGTGAACGGAAATCGTGGTGCCATCGTTGATTTGTACGATACCGATCCATCTGGATGGGATAAGGATGTGCGTCCTGCCTTGAAATCACCAGCCGATCTCGTCATTTACGAGCTCCACGTACGTGATTTCTCCATTTCTCCTACATCTGATTTGAAGTATAAGGGTAAGTATCTTGCCCTTACAGAGCCTGGTGCCATCGAATATCTCAAGAACCTCGGCATCAATGCCATCCATTTCCAGCCGGTATTCGATTACGCATCAGTAGATGAAACCCAGCTCAACAAGCCACAGTTCAACTGGGGTTATGATCCAAAGAATTATAATGTGCCGGAAGGCAGTTACAGTACCGACCCATATTCTCCGGGAACCCGCATCAAGGAGTTCAAGGAGATGGTGATGGCGCTTCACAAGGCAGGCATCCGAGTGATTTTCGATGCCGTATACAACCATACTTTCGATATCAACGGCAGCAACTTCCAGCGTACTTATCCTGATTATTATTATCGCAAGACCAAGGATGGCAAGTACTCTGACGGCTCCGGCTGTGGAAACGAGACTGCTTCAGAAAAGGCTTTGATGCGCCAGTTTATGCTGGAGAGCGTGAAGTATTGGATAGATGAATATCATATCGACGGTTTCCGTTTTGACCTGATGGGTGTGCATGATATCGAGACCATGCAGGCTATCCGTGAGATGGTGAACCGTATTGATCCTAGCATCTATATCTATGGTGAGGGATGGAGCGCAGGCAGCTGTGCTTATCCTACGGAGAAACTCGCCATGAAGGCGAATACCTACCAGCTCAATGGTATCGGTGCCTTCAGCGATGATATGCGTGATGCCCTCCGTGGTCCTTTCTCTGATGACCATAAGGGTGCGCTTCTGGCTGGTCTTCCTGGACAGGAGGAGAGTCTGAAGTTCGGTATCGTGGGTGGCATCGCTCATCCGCAGGTGGATATGACCAAGGTGAACTATGACAAGAAGCCTTGGACCAACAACCCAACCGAGCAGATCAGTTATGTAAGCTGTCATGACGATATGTGTCTGGTAGATAGATTGAAGGCAAGCATCCCATCCCTGACAGATAAGAATATCCCAGAGGAGATGCGTACTGCCGAGTTGCTTCGCATCGACCAGCTTGCACAGACCTGCGTCTTCACTTCCCAGGGTGTACCTTTCATCCTTGCCGGTGAGGAGATGCTCCGTGACAAGAAGGGAGTTCACAACAGCTTCAACTCTCCAGACAGCATCAACCAGTTTACCTGGACCAATCTGCAGAAGTATCCACAGGCATTCACCTTCTATAAGAATCTGATTCAGCTCCGCAAGAACCATCCAGCCTTCCGCCTTTCTACAGGCGATAAGGTACGTCAGCATCTGGAGTTTTTGTCTAATCAGGATGCCAACGGCAAGGAACAGAGCTGCCTCGTAGGTTTCCAGCTCAAGAACCTGGAAGGTATTGATGCCTGGAAGCATATCGTAGTCATCTATAATTTCAACAAGCAGGCTAAGAAGATGCAGATTCCTGAAGGCAACTATACCGTGGCTTGCTGCAACGGAGTCATCAACGAGGAAGGTCTGGGCTTCATCTCCGGAAAGAAAGTAGAGGTTGCCCCTCAGTCTGCCTTGATTCTTTATCAGAAATAGTCTATATATAATAAGGTGTAAATTATGAAAAAGATAATAGCTTCATTAGTGCTTATGGGTAGCGCAATAAGTATGAACGCAGCGGTCAACGTAAGCCGCATAGAACCAACTGACTGGTATGTGGGCATGAAGGATGCTTCGCTCCAGCTGATGGTGTATGGCAAGGATATCAAGAATGCCGATGTTACGGTAGATTATCCGGGTGTAAAGGTAGATAGCATCGCCCGCCTCGATTCTCCTAACTATCTCCTGGTTTATCTTAACCTCGATGGTGCCAAGGCAGGAGAGATGACCCTCAATTTCAAGCAGGGCAAGCAGTCGAAGAAGGTGAAGTATGTGTTGAAAAACCGCGAGATGGCGGGTGACAAGCGCATCGGTTTCTCTAACGAGGATGTGCTCTACATGCTGATGCCCGACCGTTTTGCCAATGGCAATCTGAAGAACGATGCATTCAAGAACATGCGTGACAAGACCTGCGACCGCACGGCACCTAGTCTTCGTCATGGTGGTGACCTGGAGGGAATCCGTCAGCACCTGGATTATTTCAGCCAGTTGGGCGTAACTGCCCTGTGGTTTACTCCAGTTTTGGAGAACGACAGTCCTAATGATGGCAAGAACAGTACCTATCATGGTTATGCTACCACCAACTACTATCGTGTGGATCCACGCTTCGGAACCAATGCAGAGTATAAGCAACTCATTGATGAGGCTCACAAGAAGGGTCTGAAGATTGTGATGGATATGATTTTTAACCACTGCGGTTTCGATCATCCTTGGGTAGCCGATATGCCAACAAAGGATTGGTTCAATACTCCGGAGTGGCTTGCTCCTGAAAACCAGACTCCAGAGCATCAGAAGAATATCGGAACCATGGATGGTGCTGCCAAGGTAAATGACAAGTATCTCCAGACCAATTATAAGCTGACTCCGGTACTCGACCCATACGCCAGCAAGGTTGATCTCACAGAAACCGTGGATGGATGGTTTGTTCCATCTATGCCAGATTTGAACCAGCGCAATCCGCACGTCATCAAATATCTCATTCAAAACAGTGAGTGGTGGATTGAGACTGTAGGTATCGACGGTATCCGCATGGATACCTATCCATACGCCGACCGTGATGCGATGGCACACTGGATGAAGGTGCTGGGCGAGGAATATCCTCACTTCAATACTGTGGGCGAGACTTGGGTAACCGAACCAGCCTATACTGCAGCCTGGCAGAAAGACAGCAAGTTGTCAGAGAAGAACAGTTATCTGCCAACCGTTATGGATTTCGCCTTCTTCGACCGTATCAACAGTGCCAAGAATGAGGAGACCGATGACTGGTGGAATGGTATGAACCGTATCTACAATGTGTTCTGTTACGATTATCTCTATCCGAATCCAAAGAGCGTCATGGCATTCGTAGAGAACCACGATACCGACCGTTTCCTGGGTGAAGGCAAGGATAGTCTGGCTTTGAAGCAGGCTTTGGCACTTCTCTTGACCGTCAACCGCACCCCACAGCTCTATTACGGAACAGAGGTGTTGATGAATGGTACCAAGAGTGTGACCGATGGCAATGTCCGCAAGGACTTCCCTGGTGGATGGGCAGGTGACAAGCACAATGCCTTTACTGCAGAGGGTAGAACACAGGCAGAAAACCAGATGTTCAACTGGCTCAGCAACCTGTTGCATTGGCGTCAGGGAAATGAGGTCATCACCAAGGGTAAGCAGACCCAGTTCTGTCCTCAGAATGGTGTGTATGTCATCGCCCGTCAGTACAACGGAAAGAACGTGATGACCGTCATCAATGGCAAGAAGGAAGCAAACGAACTGAATGTTTCCCGTTATGCAGAGATTATCGGTTCTCATGATAAGGCTACCGATGTAACAAGTGGTCGTACCGTTCTTATCAATAAGAATGTGAAGCTCCGTCCTCGCCAGACTATGATACTTGAATTTTAAACGCAAGTATATTCCTATATGAACGTTCCTAGAGTTGTAATTTTACACATCTAGGAACGTTTTTTTCTTGATAAAAATTCTTTGGTTTCATTTTTTCTTCGTACTTTTGCAAGTAGAAGTTTAAAAACTTAATAAAATGGATGAAGAATTAGGTAAATGGCTGTTGGATATATCTAAGTATATAATTACAGCATATATATTAGCCGAGATGTTTGGCAAAGACAATGATTCAATTTGGGCTGTGGTTGGAGCCGTAGTCTTAGCTGCAGCCTCTTTCGTTGGTGGCTTATATCTTATCAAAAAAGGTAAAAATAAAAAAAATAAGAAAGGAAAATAATATGGATACAGGTTTATTGATAATGTATATTTTCGTGGCAATTATTATAGTTGGTTCTCTTGTCTATTCTAGACTTGAAGATAAGAAAGGAAAATAATATGGATGCAGGATTGTTAAGTATGTATGTCGCTCTTATGCTTTTAGGCTTAGGAATGATAGTATTTTCCAAAATTGAAGATAATAAGAAAGGGAAGTAAAATGAGTAATGGTTCTTTCATTTACGTTAAGATAGAAGACAGAAAAGAGCAAAAGAATAGTTAATGACTAGATATATTTTTTCCATCATAGCAGCATTATTCATAACCTTGAGCAGTTTTGCGCAAGGCAGCCTTCCTAGTCGCTTTAATGTAAGTTACCTCAATATGGCGGCAGGAATGCCTAATAATTTTGCTGACGATATATTCCAAGACTCATACGGCTTCGTCTGGATCAGTACGCATGGTGGTGGACTGGTACGTTATGACGGCTTCAATTATATGAATTTCAGCTTGGGTACTGCAGGAGTCAGTCTGCGAAGCAATAGTTGCCGAAATGTGTATGAAGATCATTTCAAGCGCCTTTGGATAGCCTTCGAGGAAGGACCGCAGGTGCTCGACCTCAATACGATGCAGCCTATCATTCCTCCTTGTGAGAATGAAAAGGTAGAAGCCCAGCTCAATAAGGCGCTCAAGAACCTTTGCACCCGAATGTATTGTGATGCGAAGGGCAATATATGGATGGTATCCATCAATCTCCTTACCCGTTTCGCTTTCAATGAAAAGGGAGAGGTAAGTAGTGTCTTATCTATCGATTATCCATTCAATGCTCCTGACCTCGGCCTTTGCGATGTTTTTCGTAATGGCACGGTGGTGATGTGCAATAATGGAGTGGTGAGTGAATTCTCGGTAATGAATAACAAGTTGGTGGCTAAGGACATCAGTTCGATGTTCTTACCACTCGATTATCGTTATGCGGGAGCCGTCATCTCTTATCATGGTAAGATATGGATTGCTACCAACCGCGGCTTGTTTAATAGTGCCAAGCAGGAATACCACTGTTCTGCAACCGATCATTCCCTCCAGCATGAGGTAGTGACGAGTCTTGCTGTCTCTCCAGATGATAAACTTCTGGTGGGGTCTCTCTGTGGTGTGGATATCATAGATGATAAGACTGGGGATATAGAGCATTGGAATTGTAACAGTGTGGTGAATCCATTGAGCAGCAACTTTGTGAACAGTCTGTTCTCTAAAGACGGACAGATATGGGTGGGTACAGAAACCGGTGGTGTAACCAAGTTGGCTCCACGCCAGTTGCAGTTGGAATTCTATCGCCATGATCCGGCTGATGCATCTAGTATTTCTCCTAATGCGGTCAATGCCATGTATGCTGCTGCCGATGGTACGCTATGGGTTGGTACCGTGGAGGGAGGACTCAATGCATTGGCTCCTCATTCCAAGACCTTTACGCATTATACGACCGCCAATTCCGGTTTGCCTCATAACAGTGTTTCTACGCTTGCTGCCGATAATCGTGGCAATCTGTGGATAGGAACCTGGGGCGCAGGTTTTGCGGTGATGAATCTGAAGCAGCCTGGCAAGATTACTCCTTTTGTGGTGGATAGCAAGTATCAGCGTCTGCTTCTGTTTGCTGGTGTCTCGGTTTACGATTCCGTGAATGATGGTATGTGGCTGGGAACCAATGACGGTCTTTTCTTCTATGACTTCAAGCGCCGGCAAATCATCGAACCGTTCAAGGGTAGCTTGAATGTGCGTGGTTGCATCGGTAGCTTGATAACTCCTCAAGGTAAACTCCTGATGGGTTGCGTGCAAGGTATGGTAGAAGTAGACTTGAAGTCTCGTCCTCATGGAAAGGGTGATTTCGCGGTTAAGTATCATCAGTATAAGCTCGATGACCCGAAGAGTGGGGTGATAGATAAGATTCTGTCCTTCTGTCTTGCCAAGAATGGTAAAATCTGGCTTGGCAGTAATGGTTATGGCTTATATTGCTATAACTATGATAAGGATGGTAAGACCCACGTGAAGTCGTTTACTACCAATAATGGATTGGCGAATAATACCGTCAAGGGCATTGTGGAAGATAATCAGGGCATGTTGTGGATAGCCACAGACAACGGACTGTCTGTCTTTAATCCGAAGACGGAAACCTTCAGCAGTTTCTATCGGGAGGATGGTCTGCTCAGTTCCCAGTTCTATTTCAATGGAGCCATTCGCAATGCCAAGGGAGAAATCTTCCTGGGAACAGATCAGGGAATGATGGCGGTGCAGGGACTCAATCTTTCTGCTCGTTATGCCGGAAAACTGCGTTTTACCGAACTTCTGGTAGATAACCAGCCGGTTTTTGCCGGCAGTGATTATCTGGATGAGGATATCTCTATTGCCAGGAAGTTGAGTATCCATGAGAGCGATAAGTCTTTTACCATCAATTTCTCAGCACTCAACTATGGCAGTGGAACTCAGGGAGTTTATCTCTATCGGATGACGGGGTATGAGAATGAATGGGTACAGCTCAAACCGGGGCAGCATAGTGTCCGGTATTCTACTTTGCCTGCCGGTAATTATAAGTTTGAAGTGAAATATACGCCTTCTATCAATTCCGATAAGGAGCAGGTTATCTCTATTGATGTTACCGTGACTCCTTATTTCTGGAAGAGCTGGTGGTTTGTTACACTTATAGTAATAGGTGTCATCGCTCTGCTTCAATATGCTTATGTACGCCGTCTTAACAAGATGCGTGAACGGGAGGTAGAGGCGCTGTATCGTCCTATCGAAGCAGCGCTCAAGGACAGTGATGAACCGGAGAAGCTCCAGAGTCGCATCCAGATGATTCTGCGAAATCAGCAGCGTTATCAGGAAAGTCAGAAGAAGAGTATCGAAGCTGATAAGAAGCAGGTCGTAGAGAATGCGCATCCGTTCATGGAACGTGTCATGGAGGTGATGGAGAAGAATTATGATAATTCTGAGTTTGGAGTTCAGGAACTTTCTGATGCAATGGGTATGAACCGAAGCGTACTGAGCAAGACGTTGACTGCAGAAACGGGCTTGCCAACGGCTCAGTTCATTCGCAACTATCGTCTGGATATTGCCAAGAAGATGATAGTTGATAATGGTGCCAATCGCAACATTACCGAGATAGCCTATAGGGTAGGTTTCAATGATCCGAAGTATTTCACCCGCTGTTTTACCAAGCAGTATGGAGTTTCACCTACATCTTTCAGGGACGCCCGGGAAGATGAAAATGTGGAGAAGATGGCAGATGTGAAACCGGATAAAGAGGAAAATTCAAATCAATAAATTTGAGAATAGAATCACAGAAAATAGGAATTGCTTGATATAGGTCAAGTGATTCCTATTTTTGTATGTGTGGGTACACAGGGGGTGGATAAGTACGTAAAACTACTAAAAATAAGTCGTTTATGCGTTTTGTCCACCTATAATTTCCATTTGTCCACCCTATATATACTGATTAATTGTACTTTTGCCACCGAAAATTTGTGATGTGTATGGCTTTGCCTTGCACTACTAACTTCCATCCGCAACCCCTAAAATGAGTAAACGGACGAAAGCAACTACAAACTATAGAAATTAGAATAAACAAAAATACAAACCTAAAAATTGATAAGCAATGAGGAAACAATTATTCTCTATGATGCTATGCCTTGGTGCTGTTGGTGGCGCTTCTTTTGTTGCCCCAATGCCCGCAATGGCTGCTGTTGCACAGGACCAGGTGATCACAGTCAAGGGACAAGTTGTAGATGATCAGGGTGAACCTCTGATTGGTGCAACAGTCAAGACTAAGGATGCCAAGACAGGTACAGTTACCGACTTGGATGGTAATTTTGAAATCCGTGTGAAGGCGAACGCCACTCTTTTTGTAAGCTATCTTGGCTACAAGGAGCGTGAGATTGCAGTACGCGGTCGTGCCATTATTGATGCTATCCAGCTCTCTTCTGATGACCATGTACTCGACCAGGTGGTTGTCGTAGGTTATGGTACCCAGAAGAAGGCAGACCTTACCGGTTCCGTATCTATCGTCAATGCTGAGGAGATGAAGAAGGTATCTAATTCCAACATCTCTACCATGCTTGAGGGTAAGGTTGCCGGTGTACAGATTACATCAGACGGTCAGCCTGGTGCAGATCCTAGTGTGAGAATTCGTGGTATCGGTTCTTTCGGTAGCACAGCTCCTCTTTATGTCATCGACGGTGTGCCAATGGGTACCACTATCCGTGACTTCTCTCCTAATGATATCGAGACCATCCAGATTCTGAAGGATGCTTCTGCGGGTGCCATCTACGGTTCTCGTGCTGCCAATGGTGTCGTTATCATCACTACCAAGAATGGTAAGAAAGACCAGCCTCTGAAGGTGAACTACTCCGGTTACTTTGGTGTTGACCAGATTCCTGGCGATGTATATGATGTAATGAACGCTGACCAGTATAGCAACTACCTGGGTCAGGCTTGCAACAATTCCAACACTCCTCTGCCTGGCGGTTACAAGATGGGCGAGGATGGAATGTATCATTTCCAGGACGAAACCAACACAGATTGGTTTGACGAGGTATTCAAGACCGGTATCCGCCAAAACCACAACGTAGCCCTCAGCGGTGGTAGCTCTCACAGTACTTATAATGTATCTCTCGACTACTATAACCAGAAGGGTACCTTGGAAGGTGCAGGCCCTAACTACGAGCGTTATACTGCCCGTGTCAACAACACTATGGACACCAAGTTCGTGAAGTTCCGTACCAGCATGGTTTATTCTCACTCTAACCAGGACAACATGGGTCTTTCCAATGCCTCAGAGTATGTTCAGGGTCTGTATGGAGATGTAACCAACGTGCTCCGTGGTACACTTCTGATGCAGCCTACCATCAAGGCTTACGATAACTCTACATGGGTTCTCGATGACAAGGTGGGTGCAGCCAACGGTTATCGCTACGATGCTTACGGTTATGGTGTTTACTATGATGGCGTACATGGTGATATCTCTGCTTCTAACCCATTGTTGGTTAACAATATGTTGCAGCGCAATACATTGGTTGACCGCTTCGTAGGTACAGCTTCTGCTGATGTTGACCTGTTGGGTATGGTAGGCATCAAGAGCAAGAACCATGGTCTTCACTATAATGTAAACCTCTCTTACAGCAAGACAGAGGCTAAGGATAAGACCTGGATTCCTTCCTGGATTCAGAGCAACCGTGTATATCTCGCCAAGGAGAATGAGCGCCTCACCAAGGGTTCACGCAACTACAGCGATGCTTTGGTTGAGAATACCATTACATACGATGGAAAGATTGGCAAGCACAACATCAACCTGCTCGCCGGTATGACTTACGAGGAAGAGAATACCAACCTCCTGACTGGTTGGGGTATCAACTTCACAGAGCCATACTTCCTCCAGCTCCAGAATGCCAAGAACACTTACTCAGAGTCATACGAGTTCAAGCATAGTCTGGCGTCATACGTAGGTCGTTTGAACTACAACTATGATGAGAAGTATCTGCTTTCTGCAGTAGTACGTCGTGATGGTAGCTCCCGTTTGAGCAAGAACATCCGTTGGGCAACCTTCCCATCTGTATCTTTAGGTTGGCGTTTCGATAAGGAGAAGTTCTTCCCTATCAGCCGCGACATCGTTAACATGTTCAAGATTCGTGCCAGCTACGGTGAGCTCGGTAACGAGAACATCGGTGAGTACCAGTATATGGCTACCATGAACCGTAACAACATGACTTACAGCTTCGGCAACAGTCCTGTAACCGGTTCTGCCGTTTCTACCTTCGTGAACAACGATATCGCCTGGGAGAAGAAGAAGACTACCAACGTGGGTATCGACCTGGCAATGTTCAACAACCGACTGGAGTTCACTGCCGAGTGGTATAAGAACAAGTCAGAAGACCTGCTTTACTCTGTTCCTGTGCCTGCACAGACTGGTGTATCCAACACCTCTGTAACCATGAACGCTGCCTCTATGGAGAACAGTGGTTTCGAGTTCAGTGCAACCTACCGCAACCACGATCATGCCCTCAAGTATGATATCAGCGCCAATGTAAGTACCTTGAAGAATAAAGTAACTTCTCTGGGTATCGGTAAGGATTCATACATTTCTGGTGCATACGCTACTTACGTAGGTCAGGAGATTGGTAAGTTCTACGGTTGGGTTTACAAGGGAATCGCCCGTACTCAGGAAGATTTGGACAACAATGCTGTTCAGCAGGGTGCCAATGTCGGTGACTGCCTCTATGAGGATATCTCAGGTCCTGACGGAACTCCTGATGGCGTAATCGATGCTTACGACCAGACCGTATTGGGCAGTGGTCTTCCAAAGGTGAACTTCGGTTTGAGCACTCACATGGAGTATAAGGGCTTCGACCTCAACATCTCTACCTACGGAGTATTGAACTATCACGTATCAGATGATATCTATAATAGCTTGAACTCTTGCTACGGCTATGGTAACAAGGAGGTAGGCATGCTGGATGCCAACCGTTGGTCAGAGGATGGTACCTACCTTTCAAGTGTTCCACGTACCTACGCAGCCAACAATGCAACATTGGCATGGAACGACCTCTTCAGCTCTCGCAAGATTCAGAATGCTGCTTACTGGAAGATAGCCAACGTAGAGTTGGGCTACAACTTCCCAGACAAGTGGTTTGGTGGATATGTAAGTGGTGTACGTCTCTATGTATCAGCACAGAACCTCTACACCTTCACAGGCTATCATGGATATAATGTAGACTATGCTGGCGGTACCTTTACCCCAGGTTACAACTTCTGCTCTTTCCCAAGTGCAAGAACATTCATGTGTGGTCTCCACTTTACATTCTAATAATGGGAATAGACAAGTATAAGAATCATTATTTAAAAGAACATTTGATATGAAACTATATAAATTATCATTAGCTCTCTTCCTTGGCCTCGGTGCTATGGCTACCACATCTTGCGAGGACAAGTTGGATGTTACCAATCCTAACCAGCAGACCACCGGAACCTTCGGTTTCAATGCAGATGATTTGGAGGAGTGCGTTATCGCAGCATACAACCATATTCGTATGGAAGGTTCTTCTGCTCGTGTAGGTTATACCCTAGACGCTGTTCGTGGCGATGAAGTATGGAACTCGTCACAGATATGGTATTTGCCATTCGACGACATGAACGACCCTGTGACAGACGAAATCTCTATGTGGCCTTGGCGTGAGGCTTACTATACTATTAATGTATGTAACTTCATCCTTTCACGTACCACAGGCGATGATGCTTCGCTCAGCGAAAGCATGAAGCGAATCAAGGGACAGGCTCTCTTCCTCCGCGGTTATTCATACTATACATTGGCAGGATATTATCAGAATCCTGCGCTGATTACTGATTATGCCAACTATTCTTCTCTGGATGGTCTCTATGGCAAGAACAGTACTTATGATGAGGTGCTCGATCAGGTAGAGAAGGACTTCTCAGAGGCTATGACTCTCCTCCCATCTCGCGATGTAGGTGGTCAGTGGGCTAAGGGTCGTGCAACCTGCGGTGCTGCTGCCGGTTACTATGCCCGCACTCTGATGCAGCGTCATAAGTACAGCGAAGCTCTTGCCGTACTCAAGGACATCATGAACAAGAAGTATGGCTCTTACAAGCTGATGGCCAACTATGGCGATAACTTCCGTGAGGGTTCTGCTTATGAGAACAATGCCGAGAGCCTCTTCGAAATCCAGTATCTCGACTACGGTTCACAGGGTGTGGATGATGAGTGGACTCCAGTCAATACAAGCCCTAACGCTACACAGGGACATGCCGTTGAGTCTAACTTCGCTCCAGGTAGATTCGGTGGATGGGCTGACCTCTCAGCTTCTCCATGGTTGTACAACCTCTTCAAGCAGGAGCGTACCACAGCTGGTAAGTTGGATCCACGTCTCTACTGGACCATCGGTACCTACGAGAATGATTGGGAAGGATTTGAGAATGGCAACGTGGCTTATACCAGTCAGATGACGGCTACTGATACCATCATAACCAACAACAACTATGGTGGTCTTCCTATCGCTAAGTGGACCAATTTCCGTACCAACCTTTATGATAAGGTGACAACCGGTCTTCATTGCGGTATCAACCTCCGTATGATGCGTTACTCAGACGTTTTGCTCCGTGCAGCAGAGTGCGAGAACGAGGTGAACGGTCCTACACAGCAGGCTATCGACTGGATTAACCAGGTTCGTGAGCGTGCCAACCTGAAGGATTTGAGTCTCTCAGACTTCGATACCAAGGATAAGCTCTTCGAGCAGATTGCCAATGTAGAGCGTCCAAAGGAGTTCGGTTGCGAGAATGGTCGTGGTATGGACTTGATTCGTTGGGGATTCTTCTATGATCAGGGTCGTTTGGCTCAGTTGAAGGAGCACGGAACCTTCCGTCGTTCTAAATACGATGTCAAGGAGCCGGTAAGCTACTCTATGGTAGGCGTTGATCCAGAGTTGAAGAGCTCTTACGATACATACGTACCGGGTCATGAGTTCTTGCCTATCTATCAGGGCTTACTGAACGACAATCCTAATCTGGTTGGCAACTCGGCTAATACGAATACAGATAACTCAACCGATTTCTTCGGTAGAGGATGGACTGTTCATCCTGTAGTTAACTTGGGCAACTAATAATATCTATTCCTATGGGGTTTCTTAACGATAGCCCCATAGGAAAAACAAAATAACATTTACATATTTATAATAGGATATAATATGAAACGTCTAAATAAATTAGCATCCGTCTTCTGTGTGGCAGCCATGGCATTGACAGCGATGACAGGATGCGAGGGAAGTGACATGTTTAGCGTCAACTCTCCTGATTGGCTCTCTGAAAAGATTGATTCAATCGAAAAAGCTAACCAATCTACAGAGGAAGTGCTTGTAGGTATGAATGAGGATGTCTATACTGTAGGTAATACAGATTTCTCTTCAGGTTTCTGGACTTCATTCTCAAAGTATTATGTGGTTCAAGACAACCAGAAGTGGAATGCCGTGTTCAATCTGAACATCAATCCTTCTGCGACTAACACCTATAAGAACTTCGCCCTCGTCATCACCAATGATGTGGATCGTGGCGGAACAGGTTATACCGAGTATGGTGCTATCCGTTTCGATAACCAGCCAAGCGGTAACTCTGAGTGGGGTGACCATATCGACAGAAGCTGCGTGCAGAGTAATCTCACCTTTGAAACTGATAAAGACAAGGGTGTAGAAAAGTTGGGTGGTAAGGTAACTTTGACGGTTGACCGTTCCCGTGTAGATACTTTCATGGTGAAGATTACCAATGGTACTGTTACCAAGACCTACATTCAGCCATCTAAGATTGCTAATCTGAATGCAGACGAGAGCAATACCAACATCCGCTGCTTCCTGGTACCTGAGGGCTCTTACATCGATTTCATGCAGAGCAACGTAGAACCTATCGGCGGATATACATCTGCCCAGGATAAGGCTCCGGTTTCTATGGTGTTGAACAATGTTCCTGCCGAAGTAGACGAGAATACACCCCTAGAGAAGGCAATGGAGAATGTATCTGCTACCGTAACCTTCGAGGAAGGTGTAACCAAGGTAATTCCTGCCAAGGAACTTTATTTCTCTGCCATCAACGATATGGATGTTTCTGGCACCAAGAACCTCATCGTCATCTATAACAAGACATTCAAGGGCGAGAATGCTTCTACTCCTATCGTTGCACAGAAGACATTCGAAGTTGTGCCAGCTATCACAGCTCTCCATATAGTAAGTGCTCCTACTCGTCTCACTTATAAGTACTATGAGGCAGCAGGCATCACTAACCCTGCTTCTGCTGTATTCCCAGTAGATACTAAGGGCTTGACAGTTCAGGCTACTTACTTGGATGGTGTAACTCGTGATATCACACTCGATAAGTTGGCTATCTCTGCAGTGCCAATGAAGGCAGGCAAGCAGGCTGTTACTGTAACTGCTAAGAATGGTGTGAAGACAACATTTGATGTAACAGTAGAGAAGCATGCTGCAACATTCGTAACTCCTAGCCCAGCTATCTTGGGTGCTGAGGATTGTACAACTGGTTGGTGGGGTGCTCACCTCGATGCAGACGTGAAGGTTCCTGCTGGCGAGACTCGCGCATTCTCTTTCACTAACTTGGGTGGTGCAGCTAACTGGAACAACTACGTAGTAGTACTCCGCAATGCAGCTTTAGCTGAGTATGTTGTAGTTCGTTCGGATAACTTCGGTTGGACTGGCGACAACTCTGGTCCTTATGGATGGAAGAATTGTACTGCTGGTTCTACTGGTGCGGCTGACTGGGCAACTTGGTTGGCAGGTATGAATGGCGCTAAGGTTGTTGTTTACGTAACCAACAATAATAATGGTACTGCTGACGTCTTAGCTATTACAACAGGTACTGATGGCAAGGTAAATACTCAGTATTACTATGGTATTGATGGAGTTGATGCAAACGACCTCTTTGTAGACTTCACCGTAGATAGCAGCTGCTTGAAGTTTGATACAGCAGCATCTGCTCGCAAGCACTATACTCGTGCTCACCGCAGATAATCCTCGAAGAGAAATCTTTGGCAAAACTATAATAATAAAGGTAGGTCTTGATGCTAACAGGCTTCCATAGACCTGCCTTTATTAGAAAGAAAATATAAAGTATATAAAAACTAACTAAACGTAAGGAAACAATGAAGAAACTTCATACTTTAGTACTCTTGCTCGCTTGTACTTTGGCGGTAGGCTGTAGCAGTGGAGGCGATGACCCAATTGACGATCCAAAGCCTACGCCTACACCAACTCCTACGCCGACTCCAACACCTAGTGATCCAACGGATGCCGACTTAGCAAACTACAAGTGCCCAACCTATGTTGATAACTATGTATCCATAGCCGACTGGAGTAAGCGTAGCCAGTGGAATCTTGCCAATGTGCACGACCCATCGGTGATGAAGGCAGCCGACGGCTATTATTATATGTATCAGACTGATGCCAGCTATGGCAATGCCCACGAAGGTCATGGACACTTCCATGCTCGTCGAAGCAAAGACCTCGTAAACTGGGAATATCTCGGTGGTACGATGACGGTGGCTCCTGCTTGGGTGAAGACTAAGTTGAACGAGATTCGTGCTGAGCAAGGTTTGGCTCCTATCGCCAACCCAAGCTATGGTTATTGGGCTCCTTGCGTAAGAAAAGTGAAGGATAATCTCTATCGTATGTACTATGCCATCGTGGTGAACAACTACATCAAGACAGGTGGCACTACCTATGATGGCTCTTGGACGGAGCGTGCCTTCATCGGTATGGCAGAGACTACGGACCCAGCCAGCAACAAGTGGACAGACAAGGGTTTCGTGATTTGCTCTTCTTCTGATAAGGGTAAGAACTGGGCTCGCAAATCGGACAGCGACTGGAACGGCTACTTCAAGTTCAATGCCATCGACCCTTCGTTCATCATCACACCTAATGGCGAGCACTGGCTTATCTATGGATCTTGGCACAGCGGTATCGCTGCCGTGCAGTTGAACCCAGAGACAGGCAAGACCTTGAAAGAACTTCCTAAGTCATACGGTACAGCAGATGAGATTGCTCCTTACGGAAAGCTTATCTTCACTCGTACCAACGGTAGTCGTTGGCAGGGAGCTGAGGCTCCTGAGGTTGTATACCATGATGGATATTATTATCTCTTCTTGGCTTACGATGGCTTGGATGTTCCTTACAACACCCGTGTGCTTCGTTCCAAGAATGTGGACGGTCCTTACGAGACGATGAACAACAGAGTGACTAATGCAGCCAATGGCGCAGGTGACAATCCTACCGTCTTGACTCATCCTTATAAGTTCAGCCAGGGATATGGTTGGGTAGGCATCAGCCACTGTGCCGTCTTCGACGATGGCGCGGGCAACTGGTATTATGTATCCCAGCAGCGTTTCCCACAGAATGTAGGTGGAAATGCTTATAGCAACGCCCTGATGATGGGTGGCGTGCGCAGTATCAAGTGGAATGAGAACGGATGGCCTGTTGTCATGCCTGAGCGTTATGGCGCTGTGCCACAAGTGGCTATCAAGGCTAGCGAACTGGCTGGCACTTGGGAAGGTATCGACCTCGCTTATGAGTATGGCAAACAGCGCGTCAGCACTGAATTTACACTCAATGCCGACGGCTCAATGACTGGTGGTACGGCTTGGCCTAATGTGAAGGTATGGAACTTTGATACTTCTTCCAATACCCTCACCATCGGTACTACCAAGCTCAAGGTACAGCGTGAGGTAGACTGGGAGGCTAGTCCTCGCAAGTTGACTATCGTATACTCTGGCGTCAGTGGTAGCAAGAGCTTCTGGGGCAAGAAAAAATAAATGTTAGTTAGTTTTTAAGGTATAAAAGAATCTAAGTAGAATCTTTGGGGGGAGTTAAGCAGTGAAGCTATGACTCCCCTTTTTTGTTAAAAAAATAGAGAAGATATACAGATGAAACAAACTGCAATGAAATATTTTGGCATTGTGGCGATAGCCATGATGCTAGCGCCAGCTGTGTCTCGTGCACAACAGCCTTTGGTTGTAGATACTCCTTTTGTCCACGACCCCGTGATGGCTTACGAGAATGGTAGGTACTATCTTTATTGCACGGGTCATGGCATCACGCAGATGACTTCCACCGACCGTAAGCATTGGACCTTGAATCCGCAGGGTGTGTTGAAAGACGAGGCGCGTGGTGCTTTCCCAGCCTGGACCCATGATAGTGTGCCGGGGTATGAGAGTCATACCTGGGCACCTGATGTCATCAAGTATAAGAACAAGTGGTATATGGCTTATTCCTGTTCTACCTTCGGCAAGAACACCTCTGCCATCGGATTGCTCAGCAATGTTTCTTTAGCTGATACCGATGGTTGGAAAGACGAGGGTTGTCTCATTGTCTCAAAGGGTGGAAAAGTGAATTGGAATGCCATCGATCCTAATTTCGTAATAGATGAGAAGGGCAAGCCTTGGCTTACCTGGGGTTCTTTCTGGGATGGCATCCAGCTCATTCCGCTGGACAAGAAGACGATGCATGTGAAGAAGGGCGCCAAGCCTCAGACCATTGCTCGCCGTTATGCACTCAATCAGATTGATGTGCCTACCAATCCTACTTCCAAGGATGCCGGCACCAATGCCATCGAGGCTCCATTCATCATGAAGCATGGTGGTTATTACTATCTCTTCGTCAGTTGGGATTACTGCTGCCAGGGGATGAAGAGTACTTATCGTGTTGCCGTAGGCAGAAGCAAGAAGGTTTCCGGTCCTTATCTGGACAAGACGGGTAAGGATATGCGAGAGGGTGGTGGCACCCTGCTGCTGGAAGGTGACAAGAAGGAATATGAGGCGATGGGCCATTGTTCAGCTTACTCCTTCCCTGATGGTGATTTCTTCTTCTGCCATGGTTACAGTATCGCCAAGAATGGCGCCAGCATCCTGGTTCAGAAGCGAATCAACTGGACGGAAGATGGATGGCTGACGCTGGAATAAGATATATTAGCTTAGTGTTAAAATAGAGTTAAAATAGCGTTTATTCCGCTACGAACGGTAAAAAAAAACGGTTTCGTAGCGAAATAAACGCTATTTTCTCCCGACGCCCTTGAAGTTACATGGCGATGTAGAAATCTATGCGTCGGGACGTAGGAAAGATTACGTCGCCATGTAATAAAGTCTACGTCGGGACGTAATTTGGGGGGAATCTATAAGGTTTCATATCAGATACTTTTTAGATTTACCGTCGAGTTTATACGCACATGAAAAAAGTTTTTTCGTGAAAAAAGTCTCAAAGTATCATCTTTCTGGTTAAAAACCGGTGTAATTACCTGATACATAATAATATATAGGAATGATACTTTTCTGATTATTTTACAGAAAAGTATCATCGAAGTATCATAAATGTGATCGAAGTATCATGAAAACCGTCATCGAAGCATCACAAAATTGCTATAAAGCATCATGCATAATAGCAAAGCCGCCGACCCGTAAAAAAGTGCCCAGAAATCGTCCGATACTTTGGGTACTCGATGCCCGCAGTACGGGCAATGAGTGCCCGTTACTTGTTCTCTCAATGCCCATCACTTGGTCTCTGAGTGCCCACTTGATGGTCTCTGACAGACCGCTTAATGATCTCTTACAGACCACGTTATGTGCTTTTATTCCTAATCCAACTTGTCTATCTTTCCTCTTATTCCTGGTTTGTGTTGACATTCTTTATATCCTGAAAAGTAGACGCTATCAATTTTATAAAACTGGAATAGTAGACACTTCTTTTTTAGCCTTTTAAATCGACTCAAAGCCGGATTTTATGATACTTCTCCCGATTTTATGATACTTCTATGATACTTTTCTGTAAAATATATCGAAAGTCTCATTTTTGTATGTCGCAAAGTATCAGATATTTAGATTGATATTTCCTCTTAATAATGATACTTTGATACTTTTTCTCGAAAAAACTTTTTTGTGCAGGAAATAAATATGGAGAAAATTTATGCTACATCCTCTGACAATTCTCCTGTTTCAAACTTTTTCTCCGAATAAATCGTCCAATCCCACTTCGCTCTGAATCATGCCTTCCTGAGCATTCTTTTTTATTCCTGAAGCTGTCACGAAAGTTAGATGCAGTGCCTTGCTGGTATTTGATGCTTGGCGGAAGATTTCTCTTCTGTCCAGCAGTTTTTGCAGATAAGCAGGGGTGATGTCGTATGCCTTGAGAGAATACTTCATTTCGCAGAGATTGATAATCTGATCTCTACGGTCTAATATAAGGTCAATCTGTGCCCCTTCAATTCCTTTTTCCTTGTTGGCTTTCTGTTGCCAGGAATATACATTCGTCTGTACTCCCAGGATACCTAGCTTCTTCTTGATTTGCGAGATATGGTGCAGGCAAAGCTGTTCGAAGGCATAGCCGCTCCAGGCACGATGGGATGGTGAGTCTATCATGTTACTCCAAAGATGTTCGTCGGTCTCCTCTTTACCTCTGATATAATGTAAATAAAATAAGGTGTAGAGGTCGGTCAACTGATACATGGCACCGTTCGACTTGTTCCCGAAAGAGCTATATTTCCTGATGAAGTCGCAACTGATGAGCTCATTAAATGCCTCTGACAGTTTTCCGCCCGATGTGAGATGCAATGCTTTCATCACATCTTCTCTTGTCATACCCACCTTTTTCTTGGCAAGAAGTTCCACAATTCTGCGGTAAAGTATGGAATCCTTGAAGAGGGAGCGGAACAGGAACTCGTATTCATTGGATAATTCTGCGCCTTCTGCAAAAAAAAGCATATCAATATTTTGAGGCAAGCTATATTGCTTGTCTATCATATTGAGGTAAAATGGCGTGCCTCCCATGATCATGTAGCATTCTGCTATCTGATGGCGTGTCCATACGATACCTTTTGATTGTAAGAAAAGCTCTGTCTCGTTAAGGTCAAAGGGGGCGAGGTAAATCTTTCTGGTTACCCGATTATGCAAGCCGCCTTTGTCACCCAAAAGCTTATTGGTCATCCAGGTAGTAGCAGAACCGCAGACGATGAACTTGATGTTTGGCTGGTCTGAAGCCCATCCGTTCCAAAATAGGTCTAGGGCACGGATGAAATTAGACTTCGGCGTATCCAGCCATGGCAGTTCGTCAATGAAGATGATGATTTGCTCTCTTTCTTCCAATAGGGTAGAGAGATAAGCACGCAGTTGAGAGAACGCCTCGAACCAGGTTTTAGGTTTGGGTTGTTCCTTTCCGGAATACAATGCCAGCTGCTCGCTGAAGTAAGCGAGCATCTCGTTCTTGGTGCATTGGTACACACCCGTCATATAGAAACTAAACTTCTCGTCCAATAATTGTTTGACGAGATATGTTTTGCCAATTCGTCTTCTGCCATAGATGGCGATGAATTCTGGCTTGTTGGAACTGATGCAATTCTCGATTAGCTCAATTTCCCGTTTTCTTCCAATGATATTTTGCAGCATATCTTCATTTCTTTAATCTGGCGCAAAGATAATGTAAAATAATGGAAAAACGATGGAAAATACCAGAAAAGTGCCGATAGTGGTGCCAAAAGTTGCTTTTTTAGGCACTTTTGGCACCACTATCGAGCTTTTTGTAAATGAAACTTACTTTTATGCGTTATCTAGCCTCCGATACAATATGCCATAGAATTTCAGCGTAGAAACACCTGAAGGTACTGAAATATGTAAAATAAGGCGATGGCTTTTATGAAAACGGCTGCATAGTAACCAAAAAAAGGGTGTGTCATGTACTTATGACACACCCTCTTTTTCTTGTTATATATTCTCTGATTGTATCAATCAGAAAGATTACTTCTTGATAACAACCTTCTTGGTCTTACCATTCGACTTGATAATGTAAACACCGCTGCCAGTGATGCTGTTGATCTTGGTACCATTGATGGTATAGATGCTAGGTGCACTGTCTGGAACCAGCTCGATGTTGCTGATGCCATTGGTATTTTCATCAACGAACTTCACCTTCGCTTTGCCCTCAGCATAAGAAATCATGAAGATGAAATCCTCCTCCTTTGTTTTTTCCTTGATGAATGAGTTGCCTTCCCATGTGACAGGCATTCCGCTATAGGTAATACCATCATCTTCAAGGCGGCAGAACTGCTGTGGTGCGAAATTGCCGCCAGCGACATTCTGGAATTCGTTCGTGCCCACGGTGAGTCTTGCCTTAATCCAGATAGGATTATTGAGGCTTGCCTTAGATACATCCAGAGTTTCTCCCTTCTTGAGTTCTATAGGGTTGTCGATTGTTTCGCCTGGCTTTGAAGCACGCTGGGTAAGGGTCAGCTTCTTGCCAGTTACATCACCTTCTATCATATTAACCAGAATATACAAAGCGTCACCCTCCTTAGCAGAGAATACTGCGTGATATCTGGTGATACGCGTTGGCTCAGCCTGGTCTAAGGTAGATTCGTCCTGAATCTGTTCTGCCATACTGACAGAACCCTTACCTTCGTTCTTGGCAATGCCTATGAAGTTTGAATCTGAGAAAGGAGCATCGCAGAAGAATTCTATCACGCCAGTCTTGGTTACCTCATATTTCAACCAAAGATTGCTTGCATTCTCGCCCAGAGTATAAGAGTCACCTGTCATGGCTATAGGGTTCTCGCGAACCTCTCCAGCAGCAAACTGTGTTTCTTCCAGTGTAAAGGTAGAGCCTGTCTTCACGTTCTTGAAAACGATGTGGTATGTCTTGCCTTTAGTAGCCTGGATGCTGTATGTGTTGCCCTTCAGGTAAGTATCGTATGAGCCGAAACCTGATTCATCTTTTGGGAAGTTAACCTTTACACCATCTCCTACGGTGACAGCAAGCTTACAATTCTCTGTAGGCGTGTAGGTATAATATTCTGTACCATCGAAATCGATGATGTTGCTACCGATTACTGCTTCCTTAGGTGCAGTAATCAGTGAACCCTTTTCTGCATCTGCATACTTGATGTTGAGGGTCAGCGGAGCATCCTCATTGGATGTAACAACCAGATAGTATTTCTTTTCTCTTGTGCTGTTTACATCTCTCTTGATAATCTGGTTCTCCATCTGTGTTGCACCGTAATCTCCTTCTGAGGTGTTCACGTAGACAGAAGTGCCTTCGCTCAAAGCTGCAGGAGACTCGACGGTGAGGAGTTTCTTGGTGTTGGCAGGAACAGTGATGGCGTAGAAATACTTGCCCTTGGCTCCTGGCAAAGTGATGGCTTTAGCAGTTTCGGTTACGTCTACAGGGATGGCTGTATCAGCAGTCTCACCCGGCTTGTAGTCTTCCATCTGCATATTGAAGGTGCTTGGCTTGTCGGTCTTTGCAGTCTTGTTGACTACGACATAATAGGTACCATAAGTAGATGCAATCTCTGTGCGTACATCTAAAGTGCCTTCGGCAGACTCTGCTACGGCGTTTTTTTCAGATTTAGCGTGGACCTGGTTTTTGTAAACGCTCAACTTAGCATTCTCTACCTTTTCACTGCTGGTAATATGGAGATAGCCTTTCTTTGTAAGTTTATAGCTGAAGTAATACTTGCCGGCTTCAGCAGGAATCGTGTTCTCTCCTTCCTTCAGCACGTATGGCATGTCGAAAGAGCCCTCCTTGACATCCACAACATCTGATGTGATGATGACAACAGGAATAGAGAGTTGGAAATTGATCTTGTAATCCTGGCCCTTTTCGGTCTTGATTTTGAATACATTCTTTCCGCTTTCTTTTACTGCAGAAATGGTGGTACCATTGACGGTAATATTGCCCGCACTCTGTTCGGTTTTGATCTGCAACTGTCCGTCTTTCTCAGCCTTATAGGTAGCATAGGCTTTGATTTCATCGAATTCTTCTTCGTATGCAGCAGGGCTGCCGATAACCTGTGTCTCGCCCAGTTTGATTTCCACCGGATCAGTCTCTGTGAGTCCTTTGCCTACATTCTGGGTAGCTTCCAATTTAATGGTGAATCCCAAATCTCCAGCTTCTATTGCGTTGATGCAGAAGTAGTAGGTCTTTCCCTTTTCGAAGGCATAGATCTTGCCCCCAATATTGAATGCATATGTACCCATGATATTTGTAGGTTGGGTTGCTCCATCCTTGAGGACTGCTAATTGAGGAAGTTCTCCATCATTATAACTCGTAATTGTTGCGATGTAGTCCTGGTCTGCTGTGAATTTCCAGTAAACATCACCTGCTTGGGCTGTGTTGTAATGGTTGTCGCCTGGTGATACAGACAGCGGTTGTTCGAAAGTTTGTGCCATAGTTGAAGCCGAGAGGCACAAAGCAGCTGCAATGAGTAAAGTTTTTCTCATACTTTATATATATTAAATTGTTAATAATCTGAAGAGTGGCGGTTGTTAGGGTTTAATCTAAAAGTTACCAATCTTCTCTCTTGTTGCTGCAAAGGTAATGATTATTTTTGAAAACTGCGACTAAATGTGATAAAAAATCGATAATTAACTAAATTTATGAGCAAATATGCTAAAAAACATAGATATTTCATGTTAAATATTTAATTTTTAAACGATTATCTTGGGTAAATAAGAAAATATTCGTAATTTTGCACCGATTTAAGTTAAATAGGTATTTCCATGCGTGCATTTTAGTGAAAGAATGTATAAATGGAGGGGCGAAGTGTTGCCCTGAGTGCTTTCGGCTTTTACCAAACGAGAAAAAAATGAGAAAAAAAATAATAATTATTAATTAATAAACTTGAAACAAAACAAGGATGAGAAGATTAACTCTTTTACTTGTCTCACTTGTATTGTTGTCTATCCAATCGGTCTTGGCGCAGAGTTTCAGCGTCAAGGGTACAGTCGTGTCTGCTGAAGACAACGAACCGATGATTGGTGTGACCATTATGCAAGAGGGAACATCAAATGGTGTGGTGACCGATATTGACGGTAACTATACCATCGAAATTAAGGGTGCTTCGAAGGCTACGCTTGCCTACTCGTATGTGGGATGCGTTACGCAGAAGCACGTTGTGAAAGCGCAGACAAATACGCTCAACATCACCCTTGCTTCGGATTCCAAGATGATGGACGAAGTGGTTGTGGTGGCGTATGGTGTGAGAAAGAAGGGAACCATTGCGGGTTCCGTGTCTGCCGTAAAGTCTGAAAAGATAGAAAATGTGCCGGCGGCAAGCTTCGACCAAGCTTTGCAGGGACAGAGTACTGGTTTGCAGGTCATCTCTTCTTCAGGTGAACCTAGCAAGGCGGCTACCTTCCAGATTCGTGGTACCAACTCTATCAACTCCGGCAAGTCGCCACTCTTTATCCTCGACGGCGTGCCAATCTCAAGTTCAGATTTCAATACCTTGAGTCCTAACGACATCGAAAGTATCTCTGTATTGAAAGATGCCTCTTCTACCTCTATCTATGGTGCCCGTGCTGCCAATGGTGTGGTTGTAATCACTTCCAAACGAGGCTTGGCAATGGATAAGGCGAAGATTACGCTCCGTGCACAGTATGGTTTCTCTGAGTTGGCACAGACCAACTGGAAGATGATGAATACTGATGAGCGTATCCAGTTTGAAAAGGAAGTTGGCCTGGATGCAGGTAAGGATTACAACCTTCTTTCCAAGGTGAATGTCAACTGGCTGGATGAGGTGTTCAACGACCGTGCTCCTCTGCAGAGCTACGAACTCTCTATCAACCGTGCTACCGACCGCTTGAATTATTATGTTTCGGGTGGTTTCTACGACCAGGATGGTATTGCGCAGAATTCAACCTTCCGCCGTTACAACATCCGTACCAATGCTGATGTAAAGGCAGGCAAGTGGTTGAAGGTAGGTACCAACACCATGGCAGCCTACGAGGAGGCTCAGCAGGCTGACGACGGCAGTTATACTACCGTTACTCCTATCTCAGCATGCCGATTCATGTTGCCTTACTGGAATCCATACGCTAAGGATGGCAGTCTGGCTTCACTTTCAGCAGGCAACTGGGCAGGAACCAGTGAGAACCCTATCGTTTACATGGGCATGAATCCTATCAAGAACAAGAAATATAAGGTGCTCTCTACCATGTATGCTGAAATCTATCCGATAGAGAATCTGACTATCCGTACTCAGTTTGGTGCCGATTTCACCCATTCTACAGCGTTCCTCCAGTCGTTCCCAAGTCTCTCTTCAAACAACGGACAGGGTACTGCGGCACGCCAGAGCAGCGATGCCATCAACCTGACAGAGACCACTACGGCTAACTACCGTTTCACTCTGAACGATATCCATTCGTTCAACGTGATGCTGGGTCAGGAGGCTGTGAATTATCACTCTGAGGGTTTCCAGGTATATTCCAAGGGTCAGACCAGCGATCTCCTGACCAACGTATCATCAGGTACACGTGCCAGCCGCTGGGCAGATTCATCATCTGATTACTCTTACCTGTCATTCTTCATGCGTGGCGAGTATAACTATAAGGAGCTCTACTATGCCGACTTCTCTCTGCGTACTGATGCTTCTTCACGTTTCGGTAAGGATCATCGCTGGGGTACATTCTGGTCGCTCGGTTTCATGTACAACGTGAAGTCAACCGACTGGCTGAAGGATATGAAGTGGCTCAGCACTGCCCAGATTGCCGTAAGTACCGGTACATCGGGTAACTCTGAGATTCCTAACTATTATCATCTGGCTCTGGTATCGGGTGGTGCCAACTACGATGATACTGCCGGTTTCTATCCATCACAGAGCGGTAATGAGGATTTGGGTTGGGAGTCAACCTGGGCTAACAACTTCGCCCTCCGTCTTGGTTTCCTTGACAGAATCAACTTCAGTTTCGAGGCTTACTACAAGCGTACTTCCAATATGCTGATGCGCGTGCCTGAGTCTTACACCGTTACCGGCGAGGGCTATCGCTGGAAGAACGTAGGTGTGATGGCTAACAAGGGTATCGAGTTGAGTGCTGACGGTGATGTAATCCGCACACGCGACTTCACCTGGAATGTAAGTGCCAACGTGTCTTACAACCAAAACCGATTGAAGGAACTTTATAACGGAGTAACAGAGTATGTAAACTCAACCACCGGTTTGAAGTATGTGGTAGGTCACTCTGTAAGCGAGTTCTTCCTGAACCGTTATGCCGGTGTGAACCCTGCAAATGGTGAGCAGCTCTGGTATGACAAGGACGGCAATGTAACCAACGAGTTCCGCGAGAGCGACAAGGTGATGACAGGCAAGACCTATGATGCACCTTGGATGGGTGGTTTCGGTACAAGCTTCCGTTGGAAAGGCTTGCAGCTTTCTGCCCAGTTCAGTTGGATTGGTACACGCTACGTGATTAACAACGACCGTTACTTCGAGGAGAGTGGTGTAACCTTCGGTACAGCTTACAACCAGTCAAACCGTCTGTTGTACGACCGCTGGAAGCAGCCTGGCGATATTACCGACATCCCACGTTGGGGCGAGGTAACCCAGCTCGACGACCGCTTCTTGGAGAATGCATCGTTCCTCCGTCTGAAGAATCTCAGTCTGTCCTATTCATTGCCACAGAGCTTGTTGCGCAAGACCAACTTCTTCTCTATGGTCAGAATCTACGGTCAGGCACAGAACCTCTTCACCGTAACCGGTTTCAACGGTCTGGATCCTGAGGTTTCATCCAATATTTACCAGGCACAGTATCCGGCATCACGCCAGTTTACTCTGGGTGTTGAATTGCAATTCTAACCAAGAAAGGAGAAAAAGAAATGAATATCAAAAATATAAAGACATACATCCTGTCGGGAATCCTAGCCCTCTCGATGTCTTCCTGTCTTGATAAGTATCCTGAGGATTCTATCCGCATGGAACAGGCTATCAACACGGTGGAAGATGTGGATAAGCTGGTGATAGGTATCTACGACAGTTTCAAGAGCAGTGCCTTGTATTCGGGCAATCTGACAATCCTGCCAGACTTGCAGGCAGACTTCGTGTTCTGCGTGAAGGGCAACTCGAATACCTACGGTGACATCTATCGCTGGAAAGACATCAAGGCAACCAATACCGACATCGAAGCGGTTTATGCCGACCTTTATGATGTGATCAACCGATGCAATTTCCTGCTCGACAATGTAGGAAAGGTTAAGGCTGCAACCAACGATGATAAGCAGCTTGATAAGTTGGAGCAGTATGAGGGCGAGGCTTACTTCGCACGTGCACTGGCTTACTCAGAGTTGATCAAATGCTTCTGCAAGGCTTATGACAGCGATGAGCAGGCTGAGAAGGAACTCGGCGTTGTACTCACAGAGCACTATTACGGCAATGAGCCACAGAAGAGAGCCACTCTGAAGGAATCATACGATTTCGTATTGAGAGACCTTGACAAGGCTGCTGAGTATCTCAAGGTAGATGAAGACTTCTCCGGAAGACTCTACAACGAGATTTACTTCAATGAGTATACCTGTCATGCCTTGCGTGCGCGCGTATCCTTATATATGCACAAGTACGATGATGCCATCAAGTATGCATCTAAGGTAATCGGCAGTAAGTATTACACCTTGGAGAAGGCTTCTTCCAACACCTATTCTAATCAGGTGAAGGATTACAAGTATATCTGGACCTACGGTGATTCCCGCGAGGCTATCTGGAAGGTTGGCTTCACAGTGAATAGCTATGGCGGTGCACTGGGTACAATCTTTGATAACTTCAACTTCGTAACTTATCGTCCTGATTATGTTCCTGAAACCTGGGTTATCAACTCGTTCGACAGCAATGACCTCCGTGCTGCAGCCATCTTCACAACCCGTGTAACCGGTTATGAGCACGGTTTGCAGTGGCCTTTGCTGAGCAAGTATTTCGGCGATGCCGAATTCCTGAACAACAACATCCTGCATGTTCACCAGCCAATGGTGTTCCGTCTGTCTGAGCAGTATCTGATACGTGCTGAGGCTTACGCCATGAATGGTGAATATGGTAAGGCAGGTAAGGATATCTCAACCCTGCGTACAGCCCGCTACTCATCTTACGGTGGTAACACATCAATGAGCGACGAGAGTAGCGCCATGAAGATTATCGAGGCAGAGCGCGTGAAGGAACTCTATATGGAAGGCTTCCGCCTGAACGACCTGAAGCGCTGGCACAAGGGTTTTGCCCGCAAGGTGAGCGACCAGCCAGCAGCCAACTTCGTACAGAGCAGCTTGAAGGTAGAAAAGGACGACCCTCTCTTCGTATGGCCTATCCCACAGCATGAGCTGGAGGCACCAGGTTCGGAGATTGAGCCTAATGAAAGTAACAAATAAAATAAGGAGACGATCATGAAGAAAATAATGATGGGATGTTTGGCAGCCGTAGCTGCACTCATCGCTCTTGTGAGCTGTTCACAGGATTATACCACTTATGCTGGTCCAAGTCATATCATGTTCTCTGATACGCTCTATCAGTATGCTGTACAGGAAAGCAACGAGGTATTCAATGTGCCTGTATCAGCAACCGAAAAGGCAGATTACGACCGCACCTTCGGCGTGGAGGTTGTAGATAAGCAGAGCAATGCCATCGAGGGACAGCACTATCGCATCCTCAACAACACCGTTACAATCAAGGCGGGCGAGATGGTAGGAAATGTGAAGGTTCAGGGTATCTATGATAACATCGGCAAGACCGACTCGCTCGGCTTCACCCTGAAACTGGTGATTCCGGAGAAGTATAACTGGACAGAGCTTTACAAAGACTACACCCATGTGGTGATGCAGAAGTCTTGTCCTTTCGATATCCACAACTTCTCTGGTTGGTGCATGGTAACATCTACCTTCTACAGCCAGTATCTGAACAACGTAACCAACCGTTTGATCAAGACCGAGGTAGTGGAAGGCGAGGAGAATACCGTTCTGCTGAAGGATGTTTACTATAAGGGCTACAATCTGAAGTTGAAGTTCAACACCAAGAACATTCTTGAGCCAAAGGTAGAGATGGACGACCAGATAGCCGGTGAGACCGGTGAGGCGTTCGGTACCATCTATGGAGATGGCAAGTTGCGCATCAGCCAGCCATCTTTCTACACCTCTTATTATAACACCTGCCAGAACTATGTATTGCAGTATGTCACCATGAGTGTTGACAACAAGGATGGTTCTAAATTCGGCACCGTAGGCACCTTCATCACCATGTATGAATGGATCAGCGATGCAGAGGCAGAGAAGCTGAAAGAGCAAGGATATTAAACCTTCAAGTGGTTTGTAAATGCAGAAATATTAAAGAAAAAAAAGCAAAAGAACAAAATGAAAAAGTTAATTTCAAGATATTGGCTCGTACTTGTGGCACTGGTATCAGTGTGCATGTTCACCGCTTGTTCCAGCGATGATGACGATGTCGTAACTCCTGTGTTCCCACAGGTGCAGACCATTGCGGGTGCTGCCGGTGATGTGAAGGAGTTTACATTTGATGCGAATGAGAGCTGGAGTCTCTCTTCTAACAAAATCTGGTGTAAGATTGCCCAGAAAGATGCAGAGAATGGTTTTGTAATCAATGGTACTGCCGGTAAGCAGACTGTTAAGGTTACTCTTACAGCTGATGATGCAAGCAAGGATTTGAGTGTTGCTCAGTTGAACTTGAAGATGGGTGGTCAGGAAGTGACCATCGCAGAGGTGCATCGTTCTGCTGCTGGTTATGAGTTGAAGGTATTCGATGTTGATGGTAACGATATTACCAAAACAGGTATCGAGGCTGGCTACAACGAATATAAGAAGTTTACAGTAAAGGCTAACTATCGTTTTGCTGCAACCAATATGCCTAATTGGGTAGAGTTGGAGGGCGGTTTCATGGTAGGTCGTCCTCACGAGGCTGTTGCCGGTGGTGCGAAGTTCAAGGAGGGCGTAAAGAACGCCAAGTATGCCATCGCCAAGAACGAGGGTGAGTTCATTACCTTCGCATCTGAGGATGGAAAGGCAGAGTTTTCTATACCTGTCATCTACAACGGTATGCCTACCAACACGATGGATGTAACTTATCATACTTCTACACCATGGGCAGACTGGATTGTATCTTTGGATGGTAAGACCTTCTCACAGACAGGAAAAACAGGTGTTCCAGGTGAGGAGACTACCAACACATTTACCTTCTCTAATTTTGTACCATTCACATTGAAAACTGCAGCCGATAAATATACATTGGTAGTATTCAAGGCTCAGAGTTGGGGCTTGGAGGCTGTAGACGAACGTTTCGTGAAGACTACAGGCGAGGGCGGTGATATCCGTCTTACTATTGATGCTTTGGAGAGTGGCGAGCGTGAGTGCTATGTTTATGCTTTGCCTACAGCTGAGTATGAGGCGCTTGGTAACCCAGAAAAGATGATTGATGAGGAAGATCCTCATGTTGTAAGCTGGTTGTATAACAAGTTCTTCCTGATGCACTTCATCCAGAAGGCAGAGAGCGGTGACGAAACTTCTGTAGCTCCTACCGTCAAGCTCATGAACTATCTGGACGTACCGTGTACAAAGAATGTGAACACTTCGTATACGGAGGTGGCATCCAGCTTCTTCAACTATACAGGTGATGAAATCTACATCGCTTCGGCAAATGTAGGTTCTGCGCTTTCAGTATATCCTAACATCAAGGATTGGAATTTTGATGCCACGAAGATGACAGATTATCTCTATATGATAGGCAACGATACCAAGGAAATCGTTCCAGAGCCAAGCATGGATGAGAATGATAAATGGTATTTCACTTTCCAACTCCCAGATACTGCTCCAGTGTACATGGTTTTCAAGGACAAGGGCAAGGTGGTGAAGATTCTCGTAGTAGAGCCTCCCTATAATCAAAGTAAGAAACATACTTCTTTCAGTAAAATCAGTAAGTAATGAACAGATTCAAGATATTTTCAAAGGCACTCTTGTTGCTCTTGGTCACGATGCTGACCTTTGCAGTAACAAGTTGCTCTGACGATGAAACAGAGGGCTGGGACACCACATACGGATATGTGCAGTTCAAGCTCAGCAAGAAGGTTTCGTCGAGAGCTACCCGTGCTACTGCCATTGACAAACTTGAGAAATTGGATGATGCCAAGAAGATCAAGGTGGTCATGGAGCATAATGGTACCACTGTTTCTCAGACCCTGGTTCTCAATTCCTACAATGCCGAGAATGCTGAGTATGGTTTGAGAAGTGAAAAACTGCAACTTGCTGCCGGTGCTTACACCGTTATCGGTTTCTATCTCTATGATGCGGTAGATGAAGAGTTGCTGGCTTCTTCTGCCGGTGAGACTTTCACGGTAACAGGTGGCGGTCTGGAAGTACAGAACCTCATGGTGGAGACTGTGGAGCGCGGTAAGGTGAAGTTCAATCTCGTGAAGGAGTGGGAGAAGACCCGTGCCGGTGGTACAGAGTATCTCTTCTCTAACATCCGTCTCGTTGATGTAAGCGTAACCAACCTCTTTACCCGTGAGACCTTTACCTTCCATGAACTGAAGGTGAAATATAAGGAGGGAAGCAAGGAGTATCAGAATCCTGACAATGAGAACGATAAGTATATGGACACAGGTACAGCTTACTGCGATTCTACCGTATGGCTGCCTGCCGGTACTTATCAGGTTACCTCTTATACCACCTACGGTAAGACGGGTGCGATGAAGACTAAGTATGAGACCCAGCCAGTGAAGGGCGAGGCTTTCGTTATAGAGGACAATCAGCTCAATGATAGAGCCCAGGTGCCTATCCTGCTTTCCAAGACCAAGGAGTACATCAAGGACTATGAGGCATTGAAGGCTATCTGGGAGTCGCTTCAGGGTAAGGAGTGGAGCTTCTACGGTGATGCTACTTTCAAGGGAGCTAACTGGAACTTCAACAAGGAACTTGATATGTGGGGCGACCAGCCGGGCGTAACCCTCAACAGCAACGGTCGTGTCATCGGTCTTATCATTGCAGGTTTCGGGGCAAAGGGTATCGTTCCTGATGCCATCGGTCAGCTCACTGAGCTCCAGGTGCTCAACTTCGGTTCGCACGACGAGAAAATCGGTGCCAACATCTTCAATAACTACGATGCAAACAGTCTGACTGCTGCTAAGAAAAACTCTATGCGTCATGACTATGAGAACAAGTTCCTGAAGTACGACCCACGTGCCAACATGTCGGAGATGATTGTAGAAAGCTACAACTCAGATCCTAAGGTGGCACCAAAGAACAGAATCAAGAAGGACAGCCGAATCAACTTGAAGGATGCACAGATTGGTACTCTGACCAACCGCATCTCAGGTATTTCAAAGGCTATCTACCGTCTGACCAAGTTGCAGCAGTTCTATATCGGTAACTCTTCCATTACATCAGATGAGGTTTGTGCTAAGTTCTATAATGCCAATGATCCTGTTTATGGTAAGTTTGCCCAGGAGTTCAAGGATGAGGATTGGGACAAGATGGAAAACCTGACCGATATCGAGCTTTACAACTGTCCGAAGATCAGTCATATTCCAGACTTCTACTATAATCTCCCTAAATTGCAGGCGATGAACCTGGCACGATGCAAGGGTATCTCTGCCAACCAGCTGAGAAACGACTGGACCCGCCTGGCAAAGGAGAAGACAGGTAAGACCCTCCAGATTCTCTACATGAGCTACAACAACCTGGAGGAATTCCCAGAATCATCGGCTTTGAGCAAGATGGTGAACCTCGGTCTGCTCGACCTGGCTTACAACAACATCAAGAAGTTGCATCCGTTCGGTCCGGGCATCGCCTTGTCTTCACTCTATCTGAACAACAACCAGATTGAGGAGATTCCAGCCAATCTCTGTGGCTTTACAGATAATGTAGAGAGTTTGACCTTCGCCCACAACAAGCTGAAGAAGATACCAAATATCTTTGATGCAAGTTCTGTTCGTGAGATGGGTTCTGTTGATTTCTCATATAATGAGATTACAGGTGTAGATAATAGTCATGGTACTTACAAGGGAATCAATGCAGCAACCGTTACTCTGTCTAACAACAAGATTGAGAAGTTCCCTTCAGAGTTGTTCACAGCCGGTTCGCCAATCACAACCATCGATTTGAGCGGCAACCAGATGCGTACCATCCCTAAGGGTTCCATCAAGGGCAAGAAGGCTTATCTGCTTCAGGTCATCGACCTCCGATTCAACAAGCTGACATCCCTCTCTGATGATTTCCGCTCAACCACATTGCCATACATTACCAATATGGACTTGAGCTACAACTGCTTCACCGAGGTGCCAACCCAGCCATTGAACAGTGCCGTGCTCCGTGCCTTTGCCATCAACCATCAGCGTGATGCCAAGAACGACCAGCGCTGTCTGCGCACATGGCCTACAGGAATCACCACCTGTCCAAGTCTGATTCAGTTCCAGATAGGTTCCAACGATATCCGTAAGGTAGAAGAGACGCTGACCTCTCACCTTTATATCTTGAACATCGCCGACAACCCTAACATCTCTATCGATGTAACCAGCGTATGCCCTTACATCAAGGCAGGTATGTATATGCTGTTCTATGATAAGAACCAGGATATTCGTGGTTGCGATGCATTGGATCTCGAAAATTAAACTCCATAAGAAAGTAGTAATATGAAATATATCAATAAACTGACATTAGGTATCGTTCTCGCTGCCGGGCTTTTCACAGCCTGCAGCGATAAGGATGATGCCGAAATTCCAGGAGGCCTGGCTCTCGATAAGAAAGAGATAGCAATAGGTCCTCAGGGAGGAACAGAGCAGATTGCCATCGCTGCTTCTCAAGACTGGGTGGCAAATACCTCTGAGCCTTGGCTGATGCTTTCGCCTGCCAACGGCGAGGGCTCTGTCGAGGGTACCATCAAGGTAGATTCTACTCTTTCCAATACACTCCGTAGCACGGAACTCCGTTTCCAGGGTGCCAATGGACAGAGCCGCAAGCTTACCATCACCCAGTTTGGTTATGGCAAGCAGATCTTCCTAAAGGAACCTGTAGTGGAAATCGAGAACTCTGATTCTTACGATAATCGTGCGTTCGAAAGTTTGATTTCTGCCAATGTGGAATGCAAGATTGGAAAGATTGAGTATTCCTTCGAAGGAAACATGACCGATGCCGAGAAGGCTGAGAACGAGAGCGAGCGTGAAGGATGGCTCCTGAATAAAAAGGATGAAGACAAGCTGGTGGGTACTAACTTAGGCATTGTACTGGATAGAAAGTATCGTCCTCGCAGCGTCAACTTCAAGTTCCGCTGGGCGATGAATGTGGTTCCTGCCGTTCGTGTAGCTAAGGTTCATCTTGTGCCTGTCAAGGCAGAAGACCAGTTGGTGGATGCTGATGGAAATCCTACAGAGGATGTTGTCTTGACTGTTCGTCAGAAGGCTGCACCTAAGATAGAGGATAACCGTGCGGGAGACTCGCTCTCTGTCATCATAATCAACCAGAAGCTGGGCAGCATGATAAGCTACGATACGAGCGACAACATGCGCAACTGGAACAGCGTAACCCTTTGGGAGGCTACCGATGATTTCGTGAAGACCCATCCAGAGGCTTTGGGTCGTGTACGCTCCGTGAGGTTCAGCATGTTCAACTTGAAGAGCGGTGAAACGCTTCCTAAGGAAGTGCGCAACCTCAAGTTCCTGGAGTCTTTCACTCTTGCAGCCAATGAGAACAATCAGATTCGCGAGGTAGAACTGGGCGAGGATATCTGCGAGTTGAAGTACTTGAAGAATCTTACGGTTCAGGCTTATGGTATGACTCATCTGCCAGCTAACTTTGTGAAACTGGGCAAGAATCTGGAGACACTCAACCTGGTAAGTAACAACTTCAACAAGTTGTCGGATATCACCAATGTGGTGAATGAGGATAACTTCCCTAAGTTGCGTAACCTCATTCTCTATGCACAGCGTCGTACGGATGTTGCCATCGATATCTCTTTGTTGGATAAGAACAGTAAAGGTAACTATATCTACAATACCTATCCTATTGGTTTGTATGGTAACATTAATCCTGGTACCAGCGACCGTCAGGCTCTCCTGAAGCTTCTTACATGGGATAAGCTGAACGCCCTGGAGTTGTCTTACTGCTTCCTGGAGGGTGAACTTCCTACCGATGATGAGATGGATGCTGCTTTGAAGGCTGCCGGCAAGGCTACCCGCTACAGCAAGGCAGACTTCTCTGACAACAAGGAAGATTACTTGGATAAGTTGGTGGGTGATACCTGTAAGTGGTTGCTTTCTGGCAGGGCTAACCCTATAACTTGCAAGAACAAGGATGGTGTGGTCATGTATAGAGATGTTTATCCTACTCAGGTGCCTCGTGTATTGCCAAACTGCCGTACGTTGTCATTCAACCTGAACTTCTTTACCGGTGCAGTGCCAAAGTGGATTTTCTATCATCCACACCTGGTAGAGTGGAGTCCGGACATCCTGTTCTTCAACCAGCAACCAAGGGGTAAGAACAGTACTGGTGCAGCTGTAGGATTCACCAACATGAAAGAGGAGGATTTCATTCTCGACTACTATTACGGAACCAGTGACCCAGGTAATAAGTGGGAGGTTCCAGGTGTAGCTTATCCGCTCTACTACCGTACATACGTGGCAGCAGGTGATATTGATGAAGCTGCGCTGATGGCTAAGTACAGGAGAAACAAGAAAAAATAAGATAAACATAAAAACAATATAGAAGCAAACAATGAAGAAAAAGTTTTTCTATATAGCAATGGTCGCATTGGCATTGACAGGCTGTTCAGACAGCCTGTCAACCATCGGTTCTTCTGACGGAAACTCAGAAATTACCATCCCTGCAGATGCTGAGGCGGGTGAACTGCTGATTAAGTTCAGTCCGGAGATGAGCGACATCCTCGACCAGGCACAATTGGGCAAGACCCGCGCCGGCAAGGCTACCCGTTCGGGTATTCCATCTACCGACGAGGTGCTCGACATTCTGGGAAGCTACAGCTTCGAGCGTGTCTTCCCTGTTGATGCTAATACTGAGGCAAGAACCCGCGAGGCGGGACTCCACCTCTGGTATACGGTGAAGTTTAATAAGGGAACCGACTTGAAGGCGGCTGCCGAGCGCCTGAAGCAGTTGGGCGAAATCTCAAAGGTTCAGACCAACGGCCGCATCAAGCGTGCTTACAATACCGACAGCAAGCGCATCTATCTCAGCGATAAGGCGCTTCAGCAGAAGTCTACCCGCGCAGCAGCCGAGGGCGAGCCAAACGACCCAGGCTTTGCCAGCCAGTGGCACTACCGCAACCTGGGTGAGGGGCATTACGATTTTGAGAATCACAACAACAATCATGTGGGTGCTAAGGCTGGATGTGATGTGAATGCACTTGAGGCATGGAAGACCTGCACCGGTGATCCTTCTATCATCGTGGCTATTCTCGATGAGGGTGTGATGTATACGCACCCTGATTTGGCAGCCAACATGTGGTGCAACCCGGGCGAAAGTGTTCAGGGTGCCCAGACTGACGGTGACGGAAACGGTTATGAGGGCGACCTTCATGGCTACAACTTCGTTACTGAGAGCGGCGATATTACCTGGACTGATGCCAATGACACCGGTCATGGTACTCACGTAGCTGGTACCATTGCAGCCGTAAATAATAATGGTATCGGTGTATCTGGTGTTGCCGGTGGTGACGGAACTCCTAACTCTGGTGTCAAGATCATGTCTTGTCAGGTATTCTCCGGTCAGAACAGCGTAACCTTGGCAGGCGAGGCGAGAGCCATCAAGTATGCTGCCGATAATGGTGCAGTCATCCTGCAGTGCAGTTGGGGTTACAACTCTTCAGAGTCTAGCATCATCAACGGTTATACTCCGGGTCCTGCTACCGAGAAGGAGTGGGCGGAGACCTATCCGCTGGAGAAGGAAGCTTTGGATTACTTTATCAACAATGCAGGTTCTCCTAATGGAGTTATCGATGGTGGCATTCCTGTCTTCGCAGCCGGTAACGAGTATGCTGGCAATCCTGCTTTCCCAGGTGCTTACTCTAAGTGCGTCTGCGTATCTTCATTAGCTGCCGACTTTACTCCAGCCTGCTACACCGACTTCGGTTCGCTCGTAACCTTGAGCGCTCCTGGTGGCGACTTGGAATATTACAGCAAGATTGGTGAACAGGAAGATGAATACTGGGCTGAGACTGCTGAGCAGAAGGGTGCCGTACTCTCTACGATGATTAAGAATGGTCAGCCTGCTTACGGCTACATGGAGGGAACCTCTATGGCTTGTCCTCACGTTTCGGGTGTGGCTGCCTTGGGTCTCGCTTACGCTGCTAAGACGAACCGTCATTATCGTGCTGCCGATTTCGTAGCCCTGATGAAGGAGTCTGTAAAGAAACTGGACGGCTATTATGAGAATGGTGCAACCAAGACCTATTATATGAACCATACTACCGTAGGTGCTTCGCCTGAGATTGTACAGCTCTCTAAGTACATCGGCAAGATGGGTGCTGGTCTGATTGATGCTGCTCAGCTCTTGAATAACATCAAGAACAAGAAGCTCAGCTCTGATATGAAGTTGCCTAACGTGTATGTGGGCATCGAGAAGACATATACTCTCAACCTCGCTCCTTATTTCGCAGGTCAGACAGAGGACTTCTCTTGCTCAGTAGCGAATGGCAGTGTAGCTTCTGCTTCGGTAGATGGCAAGACGCTCATCGTGAAGGGACTCGCTGCCGGAAGCACATCGCTCACCGTAACAGCTGCCGATGGTACCAGCCAGACCGTAGTTGTGACCGTTAGAAAGAGTGCCGGTAACAATGGTTGGATGTAATTGGATGTAATATGAAGATATTTGCTTTTCTATCGCTTTTCTTCCTGGCTTTGCCTGTTACGGTGAATGCGCAGAAGGAACTGCTGAAGTTTGAGCATCCGCTTATCGATGCAGGTACGATGACCGAGGACGATGCGCCTCGCACCTTCACCTTCGTAGGTAAGAATGTGAGCAAGAAGATACTGCACATCACACAGGTGAGAACCACCTGTGGATGTACCAGTTCTTATGTCAAGGGCGATGTGATGAAGCCTGGCGATACCTGTCAGGTGCAGCTCACCTTCACGCCTAACCGCTATCCGGGCACCATCAATACGGGTGCTTATCTCTATCTGAAAGAGGTGGAGGGACAGCCTGCCGTTAAGCTTGCCTTAACGGGAAAGGTGCTGCCGGGTGCTGATCAGTGGGCACGCTATCCGCACAAGATGGGCGTACTCAGACTGAAACAGGCGAAGGCAAGTATCACAGAGGTAAAGCCGGGCACAGAGCCTGAGGCACGCATCCTCTGCGGAAACAGCGGCGACAAGCCGCTCCGTATATCCAGCCTTCTTCTTCCTCCTTATGCCCGTCTTACGACAGAACCTGAGGTGATAGAACCGGGTGATGAGGCTGACCTCGTCATCACCATCATAGCCGATAAGATTCCGGCTACGATGCCCGAAACTTTCACCTTCCCTGTTATCCTGGAGGGCTTGGATGCCCGTCCGTCTGACAGGACGATACAGGTTGTTGTAAAGGTAAAAAGGTAAAAAAGGAAAAAAGTAAACAAGAAAAAATATCAAGACAATGAAATATTTGAAAAAACTCTTCACCCTCCTGGTGATTGCGTTGTTTGCCTGCGGTTTTGCAGCCTGCAGCAGCGATGATGATGAGCCGGAGGAGCCTTCTCTGGAAGTTACGCCTGCCAATCTTCATGGCACATGGGAGTTGGCTGAGTGGAACGGTGAACCTCTTGCTGAGGGCACATACTGCTACATCGTTTTCAACCGCAAGGACCTGACTTTCGAGATGTATCAGAAGTTTGACAGTATGTATGGTCGCCATATCACCGGTTCGTTCGCTATCAAGAACGATCCATACCAGGGCTACATCATCAGCGGAAGCTATGATAACGGTACGGGCGACTGGAACCAGAGTTATCTCGTAACCCGCCTCCTTGCATCAGGTTCGATGATATGGACCGTCAAGGACGATGCTACCGACATCAGCCGCTACAAGCGTTGCGATGAGGTACCTGCCGAGATACTCAAGGAATGTAAAGATCTCACTGAAGAATAAAAAAAAGAGCGAATTATCTGCAAATTCTGCGGATTATTCGCTCTTTTTTTGTATCTTTGCCCTCAAACTTATCATCGGGTTCAAAGTTTAAAGAATATGATATTAACGATTACAGGTTCAGACAGCACCGGAGGCTCTGGTGTACAGGCGGACATCAGGACGATTTCCGAGTTGGGCGGTTATGCTGTTTCGGCAATAACCAGCATAACTGTGCAGAATACGCTCGGTATTCAGGAGTTTTTCGATATTCCTGCCGAGATTGTTTCGGGGCAGATAGAGGCTATCATGAACGATGTGCAGCCCGATATCGTAAAGATTGGTATGATACGCAGGGTGGAAACGCTGAATGTGGTCATCGATGCGCTGACCAAGTATCGTCCTGCCCATATCATTTATGCTCCTGCCATCTGGTCGAGCCAGGGCGATGCGCTGATGACGGAGGATGTGGTAAGCCAGATCAAATACCGTCTGCTGCCGCTCTGTTCTGTCGTCGTGTCACGCAAGAAGGAGAGCGACATCATTCTTCAGAATTCCAAACTGCTGAGCCTTGCCGAGAAGCAGGGACTCCGGATCTATCGCCTCGACAATGCTAATTCTCATGGTCTCATCAACCGTTTCTCTTCAGCTCTTGCCGTTTATCTGAATCAGGGCAAGAAGATGGAGGAGGCACTGGCGATGGCGCAGGATTTCATCAATGTAGAACTCGTGCGCCAGAGCAATCTGCAGGGCAGAAGTTCCGAACTTTACAATCAGTTTATCTCGCAGGTGAATAACTTCTGCCGTACCTATAGCGATGTTCATTTCTATGCCGACCAGCTGAATGTGAGTGGCCGTTATCTGGCTCAGGTTACCCGCCGCATCTCTGGCAAGACGCCGAAGGCAATCATCGATGAATACATCGTGAAGGAGATAGAGCGCGAGCTCTCTACCACTACGCATACGGTTCAGGAGATAGCCAATACCTTCGGTTTCTCATCCCAGGCTCATCTCACCAAATTCTTCAAGAAGATGAGAGGGGTAACGCCTTCTGCTTTCAGGCAACCAAAACCTGTTGATTAAAATGAGTCCAGCCAATTAAGGAAATAAAATACGGCCAACTGAGGAAATGAAATTCAGCCAACTGAGGAAACGAAATACGGCCAACAGAGGAAACGAAATACGGCCAACTGAGGAAATAAAATCCAGCCAACTGAGGAAATATCGAAGAAAAGATGGTGTTTTTGTAGTTCCTATCGGATGCTTGAAAGATTAAAATAAGGTTCATTTTACTTCTTGTCTTGTAAGGGAACTAAGTTGCATCAGCGTTGTGTATGAACGAAGAAAAGTTGTTCTTGTATAAGGATAAGGTTGGCATCAAAAATGAGCATTTTTCGCTTCGTAACTACATAGAAAACTTCTGAAAGTAGAATAGATAAAAATAATGCTGCAGAAATTCAATAACATCAAAATTTTAATAATATGAGAATTGGTTCAAAACTAGTGTTGATATTGTTTTTGTTTCCTTTCACTTGCTTAGCGCAGGTGAAAGGAAAGGTTGTGTCCGTATCGGATTCTACCAGCACGCCTTCTGCAAATTTTTCCTTAGAAAAAGAACTGAAGGATGTTGTGGTTGTGGCTGATATGGTGAGTAGAAATGCATCAAAAGAAACAATATTTATAACAGATTCCCTTCGTAAGGGAACTGTTAGTGCTATACAATTATTGGCAAAGTTGCCTGGAATAACAACTGACTGGGGAACAGATGAGGTAAATGTCGGTAAAGACAAAAATGTGCCAATAGTTATCAATGGTAAAGAAGTAAAAAGGGAATATGCTATCAGTCTCAATCCTAAACGCATCAAGAAAGTTGAAATTATGCGTTATCCTGCAGGTAAATATTCTGATTATCCTGTTGTACTTAATATCGAATTGGCTGATGATTATAAAGGATGGGATGTAAGTACTTTTACCCGCAATCTGTATTCTTTCAGGAACAAGCATTCTAATAGGGAAGCTATAGGTACCAGCTTTACCTATACCTTACCCAAGGTTAACTTGTATGGTAGCTTAAGCTTTAATCATCGTCAGAATTATGATGTATCTGGTTATGAATATAGCAGTATGTCTGATCTTATGATTAAATCAGAGGCAGCTGATTATAAAAAGCCAAACATAAGTACCAGGAATAATATGGGGAGCTTTAGTTTGGGCGCGGATTATAGATTATCAAACAATCAGATTCTATCTGCGCAAGCATGGATAGAAAGAAAAGGAACTAAACAGAATGATTCCTTCTCTGTGTTCAATAATGATAAGTTTTATGAATTGAATAGTCTGGATGATTTTAAGACAGATGATTATACCATAGGATTGTTTTATAAAGGAAAGTTTGCGAATCACTTGAATTTATCTTCGGAACTCATATATAATAGGTATGATATTCATGAAGATAGAATATATAGTGAGAAGGACAATATTGTTCTTAGTCCTTACAAGGGGAATAAGAATTATTGGCGTTATTATTTGTCTGCCAATTATTATTTGGGTAACAAGGTGTCTTTGTGGGCTGACTACACCCAAATATGGAAAGACTATTCTAATTCTGACCGAAATGAAAATATAGTGTTGTATAATAGCAAGGAAACTCGAAGTAAATTGATGGGAGCAATATCATATCAACCATTTCGAAATTTCAATGCTTTGCTAGGCTCTCATTTGTTGACTGTCAAAGATGAAAATCAGCAGACGGCAGTATCTGAGAAACATACATCTTGGATGCCTTTGTTCAAAGGTTATTGGAAACCTGTTAAGTGGATGTATTTGCAATATAATTATTTTTGTGATGTGGAGTATCCCAACCTTGATCAGTTGTCAACGGTAAGATGGCAAGTGAACGATGTGCTTTGGCATAGAGGCAATTCTGAGTTGAAACCTAGAATTATGCATTATTCTGAAATTACGGTCAACTTTGTCAATATAGTCAAGATTGACTATATGTACAAGCAGAGCAAGGATGAGATTATAGACTATTATCAGCATGAAGAGGATAAAACTTATCAGACTCAAGCAAATTGTAATTACAGACATAATTACTTGGGAATGGAAGGTGATTATAATCTTGGCAATGGCGTAGAACTGTCATTTGTTGCAAATTACCAGTGGTATCATCGGTATATGAAAGATGACACGAAGCATTTTGGCAGAACCTGGTATCTTGATACACAGCTTCTTTGGAATGTTCCAAATACAAAATTGAGTTTTATGGCTAGCTATTTCCTTCGTCACGACAAATTGCCATTATTACAAGGTAAACAGTATGATGAAGAGGAAAAGTTGTTTGTTGGAACTTCTTACTCTTTGTTAAAAGGTAAGTTGCCCATATCTTTGGAAGTAAGCATACCGACGTCCATGATTTCCAAGAAGACTTATACGAAAGTGAGCCTTCCAAATTTTGCTTATCAAATCTATGGTGATAATAGAGTAAATGCTTTTGTTGCCCTAATCAGTGTAAAGTATAGCTTGGGAAAGGGGAAAACAACAAAGCTAAATAATAGTAAGAATTTAGATATGGAAAAATAAATGAGTATATTTCCTGTTTGTTTTCAGCATGATAGTATGCTATTTGCTCAAACTCCAACAGACCCAGGAGGCTGGAAGTATCTTCATCAACCAGGTGAAGAATCAGTTGGAATTGGGAAACTAAAATGCTTTTGATATGGAACAGGAAGAAAAATAAACAGATAATATCGAGTTGAGAAGCGAGAAGGTGAGGAACGTGATAGGCAAGGTTCCTCCTCGCCTCGTCAGCAACAAAACGTTATGGCAGCAGGTGTTCGGATAAGCTATATCCGAACACCGCCTACTATCTCCATAAAGGTTCATTTTCCCATCCTTGCGGAAATCCCATGGCATGCAAATCTACATTAGAGTATTTTGCAAAGAGTTTGAGTAGAGAACTTTTCAAGTCCATGCAAGGTTTGATAGTTTGTTCCAAATATAATAAGGTGCATAGCTGATGGTACAACTTGATAGGCTTCTGACTTGGAGTAATCCAATTGAGAGGAAGTCGGTTCGGCAATTGAGGCTTCAAGGCAAAACGCCTATTCCATATACGTGCATGATGAGCACAGCAATTACGAAGTACGGTAATGCACCTTATCCAACTTTCCAAATAAGTGTATTGAGGAAGTCCAAACTCTCTTGCCACTTGCTTCTTTAATCGATTGTCCTTAAACAGGCAAAACAACTTGGAAAGAGTACCAAATGAAACAACCTCCAAGGTCTTCCACACAGGTGGAAGAGCTGGATAATTATATTTCTCGGAATGTTCCTTGATGAAATCTTCATTTGAGCGAGACACCTCTTTCTTGATATTGTCAAGACAACCTTCATAAAACTCTGCATTCTTGAACAATGACGAATCCATAAACCAAAATGCCCCATGTTCCATTGAGAACACTTGAATCATCTTGGTTCGGAGAGAAATCTCAATATCTTGGATAGCCTTGAATATAAGTTGGCGTAGTTCTTTATCAAAGAGATAAAGGTTGATGGCTTGCTCGAATGTACTGCCGGATTTGTAAAGATGATGTTGTCGGTCTTGCTCCATGTATCGAAGATAACTAGCGATACGGAAATAGCTGATATTGCGAAGCTGTAATTTGGCTGTAGCATCATCCTCTATCATTAGTCCTCTGTTTTGGAGCAAGGCTAATTGTTCATCTATATTTATCGGTTGTTTGTCGTAGTTCATATACCCATATAAAAAGCGAAGTCCCACCGTGGTACGCATCGTTGAGAGGCGTGGTGGGATTTGTTGCTGCAAAGATATGCTTTTTTGTCGGAATCTCCAAACTTTTTCTTGAAAATCTGCTTATAAAAAGAGGAATTTAACGCAAAAAGTTCTAATTTCCATAAAAATCTCATTGTGAATCATTGGATATTTAGAAAATTGTCGTATCTTTGCCCTCGATTTGCAATCCGCAGCCGTAGGCTTTTCATATCTCCAAATTCGTGATGCTGCGTTCTCGCTTGAGGCGGATTGCAAATCCGCATCAAATAGGTCGAACCTTTTTTTGTCTGCGGATTGCAAATCCGCAGGAACGCCTAGCGGACTTGCGTATCTCCTTAACGCCTAGCGGACTTGCAAACCAGTATTACGGACTTATACCACAGCACCTTCTGTCCTGTTAGGGCGTGTGGAGCTTACTTGCGAAAGTTCAGTCAATTATTCTTAATCCTTATAATCTACCTTGATCACGATAACGCGGATGGTCTGGTCTTCACCATCTGTTGCCACCTTGGCGATGTGCCAGTCGCGTGGAAAGAAGATGAAGAATTCGCCAGGATTGCTGTCGTAGAAACGGGCCTTCTGAGGGTCGTAATCATAATGAATCACGTCGGGACGATACTTGCAGTTGGGGGTGCTTGAGTAGTGGTCGATCACGCCAAAACGCTCTGTGCCCTTAACCACATACTGAAAATCGATGTGCTTATGATGACTCTCGCTGCGGCGCTTTTCCAGCGGCTCGTTCTTGCTGTCCTCTACACTTACCACGAGGTCGGAACCCGGAATCTTGTGCTTTCCCTTCGGAATGCTCAGCAAATCGGTCTTTGCCAGATAGTCGAAGAGCGCCTGCCATTGCTGCGGATTCTTCTGATACTGCAGATAGAAATCTACGAGGTTTACGCTGGCATGTGGCTTCGCCTTGTCGAAACCATTGCGCCAGATACCGCTCTCAGCCCAAGCTATAGCCTCTTTTATGAGTTCGGGCTTATCGCCGTAATACTGTGTGTAATAACCTCTCTTGCAGCCGCTTTTCTGTGCAGAATTCTTACAGCCGTTCTGTGCATTTGCAGTCAGCGATGTACAGAATAAAAGGGCTATGCCCCAGATAATCTTCTTCATTTTGACTTATTATTGTAGTGTTAGTTAAATTTGAGGGCAAAAGTACAAAGAATATTCGAGAAAACAAACGGAAAATGGAGATTTCTTCGTATCTTTGCACACATATTTTGTAAGATTATGAAAAAACTGTATATTCTTTTGTGTGGGGCAACGGCGGCCCTGCTGATGGCGGCATGCCAGGGAGGAAAGACGGCTGCTGCTGATGCGGAGGCTGGCGATACTCTGGAGATGAAGTACGCCAAGTTGCTCACCATCGTGAAGCATGGTGATGGGGAAGAGAGTTCCGATGCTGCAGAAAGCATTGATTATCAGTATGCTGAGGCTATCATCGCCAACCCATGGAAGACGGGAACGATGCTGCATCGCTACATCCTGATTCCGAAGGGAGAGGAGGGGGATAAGACGGTGGCGATGCTTGCCAAAAGGCGCAGCACGGGGGCGAGATGCACTACCGATACCGTGCGCACACCGGTGGAGAGCAACCTCGTATTCACCGCCCCTCACTGCCAGCTCCTCACCGAGCTGGGCTGCCAGAATGCCATCACGGGCGTGTGCGACAAGGACTATATCAATATCCCTGACATCAAGAGTAGGGCGCAGGCTGATGCCAAGGTAGCCCATCCTATCATGGACTGCGGCTCCAGCATGCAGCCGGATATCGAGCGCATCATCGCCCTCCATCCTGAGGCTCTGCTCATCTCGCCCTTCGAGAACAGCGGCGGATATGGCAAGCTAGACAAGCTCCGCATCCCTGTCATCGAGACAGCCGACTATATGGAGACCTCGCCTCTGGGCAGGGCGGAATGGATCAAGCTATATGGCTTGCTATTGGGTAGTTCGAAGGCAGATTCCTTGTTCTCTGCCATCGAGAAGGAGTATCTCCAGCTGAAGGCGGAGGCTGCGAAGTTGCCACTGGGTCTCTCCATCCTCACCGAGCGCAAGACGGGCAATGTATGGTATGTGCCGGGCGGCAAGAGCACCATGGGCATCCTGCTGCGTGATGCCCATGCCCGCTACATCTTCGCCGACGACACCCACAGCGGCAGCCTCTCCATGAGCCCCGAACAGATCATCGCCAAGGGCAACCAGGTGGATGTCTGGGCTTTCAAATACTTCGGCGGAAATGCTTTAACCAAGCAGGATCTTCTAGCTGAATATCAGGGTTATCAGGCTCTGAAAGCATTCCAGACGGGCACCGTCTACGAGACCGATACCAGCTGTGAGCCATACTTCGAACTCACCAGTTTCCATCCCGAGATATTGCTCCGAGAGTTCATCATCCTCTCGCATCCAGAAGCAGGAGATAAGTTTGGCAAACTCAGATTCTATAAGAAATATTAATGAAGAAGACAACGATTATATCCATTACGTTGGTGCTAGCGATAGTAGCCTTGTTCTTTGCCAACCTGGCGTGGGGTAGCGTGAGCATTCCATTGAGGGAGGTGCTGAGCATATTGGCGCACCCAGGGGTAGATATGACCCCGGCAGACTCCTATTATCCCAATGAGACCATCGAGTCGATGAGTCATTACATCGTGATGGAATCCCGTTTGCCCGATGCCATCACAGCCCTCTTGGCAGGCGCAGCCCTCGCCACGAGCGGACTCTTGCTGCAAACTGCCTTCCGCAATCCCCTGGCGGGGCCTGACGTGTTCGGCATCAGCAGCGGAGCAGCACTGGCTGTGGCGGTGGTGATGCTCGCCTTCGGCGGCAATATCTCTATCGCAGGCTTCAGCATCGGCGGCTTCTTGTCATTGGACGGACTCACCATCGGTGGCTTCCTAGCCATCCTCATCTCCGCCTTCGCTGGAGCCATGCTGGTGATGGGCATCATCACTCTCTTCTCGGCGATGGTGCGCAATCAAGTGGTGCTCCTCATCATCGGTATCATGGTGGGCTATTTGGCGAGCAGCGGCATCTCCCTGCTCAATTTCTTCAGCTCGGCAGAGGGCATGAAGTCGTACATGATATGGGGCATGGGCAACATGGGCAACGTGTCGATGGCAGAAGTGCCTTACTTCGCCACGGTCACCCTCATCGGCCTGCTGCTCTCGCTCCTGCTGGTAAAGCCTCTCAATGCCCTGCTCTTGGGCGAGCAATACGCCGAGAACCTGGGTTTCAACATTCGCCGATTGCGCATCCTGCTCCTAGTGGTTACAGGTCTCCTGACAGCCGTGGTCACCGCCTTCTGCGGTCCCATCGCCTTCATCGGCCTGGCCACGCCCCACATCGTGCGCCTCCTGATCCGTACTGACAATCATCGTCAGCTCCTGCCTCTCACCATGCTCATGGGCTCCGCCATCGCCCTGCTCTGCAATGCCCTCTGCGTATTGCCAGCAGGAGGCGGCATCATCCCGCTCAATGCCGTGACCCCGCTCTTCGGAGCCCCCGTCATCATTTATGTTTTGGTGAAAAAGAGATAGGGAAAAAGTCAGAGTTTTGCTTATTTTTTTGCTGGGCTCAACTGTATAGATAGTGTATAAAACAGGAAAAGAATATAGAACGAATGTTTCGTCAGCATTATGAGAAAATGTATAATCTGGCCAGGTGTATCCTAAGCGCGTGAAGGAGAGGGCAAAGCTGTATGATGAGTTAAGAATGCTAAAAAATAATCATGGGTAATGTGTTTACTCATCTATTCTTTGTATCTTTGCAAAGTAGAATTGAGTAATTCGTGACGAAGAATTGAGTAATTCGTGACAAAGAATTGAGTAATTCGTTATAAAGAATAGAGTTGTTTAATATTACAAATTAAAGAATATGGGTGAGTATAGAAGACCACATTACAACTTGATGTTGAGTAGGTTGAGCGAAAGACGTAAGTGTATATTTGTTTTGGCAGGACCAAGACAGGTTGGCAAATCAACAGTTATGGCGCAAATAGCAGAGACTATTGATAAGGTAGTATTTCAATTTAATGCTGATTCTGTAAATGAAGAAGATTCGGATTGGATTCGACGTTCTTGGGAGTCTGTTCGAAGCCGAATGGATATTCAGCATTTGCAAGAAGCTGTTCTTGTAATAGACGAGATACAGAAAATACGCAGATGGAGTGAATATGTGAAGAGAGAGTGGGATGCCGATACCCTAAATCATGTAAACCTGAAAGTCGTATTGCTGGGTTCGTCTCGCTTGCTTTTGCGCAAAGGGCTAACCGAGTCTTTAGCTGGTAGATTCGAGTTGATTCGTATGGGGCATTGGACTTTTCCGGAAATGAAAGCTGCCTTCGGGTTATCACTCCAACAATGGATTTATTTTGGAGGTTATCCAGGCTCGGTGGATTATATCGGGGATTTTAGGCGTTGGAGGAAATATGTCAAGGATTCTCTTGTGGCACCTGCCATTGAAAAGGATGTTCTCTTGACTTCGAATATTTACAAGCCTTCACTCATGTCACAGCTTTTTGAGGTAGGTTGTTCTTATTCTGGTGAGTTGTTGTCACTCACCAAAATGCTTGGACAATTGCAAGATGCAGGCAATGTCACGACTTTGTCTTCTTATCTCGAAATATTGAAGCAAGCCAACTTGCTTTGCGGACTTCAAAAGTTTGCATGCGATGAGGCTCGTAAGAGACAGTCTATCCCAAAGTTTACAGTGTTTAACAATGCTTTGTTCACGGCATATCGCGGTAAGGGGTTTGACAAAGATTATGTTGACCCAATGATTTGGGGCAGATGGGTGGAATCGGCAGTGGGTACTTGTCTTCTCGATTTTGTGGAGGACAATGACTGTCATCTCTATTATTGGCGAGATCATAATAATGAGGTGGATTATATCCTGGAGTCACAAGGAGATTTCGTTGCCATAGAGGTTAAGAGTGGAAAGAGAGGCATGAATAGTGGTATTCCTATGTTTCAAGAGAAATTCCATCCTCTGAAATCAATCGTTGTTGGCACCGATGGTATTCCATTTGAAGAATTCTTCTGTATGGATATCATGCAATTGTTTGAATAAAAATTGGAAAATCATCTATCGATATGATGCGGAATACGATAGAATTATTCTTGTTGACTTATGGAATATGAGACGAAATCCCAAGTACCTGATTAGGCAGTTCAGAAGAAAACAATAAGAAAAAGTAAACAGCCAACTTTCAATTGGGATATTGAAGGTTGGCTGTCTTCATTTAAAAAATGCAGATTTTTAAAGTAGCATTCTTACTTATTCACCACATTAATCGGATTGCCCTCGAGAAATGCCTTGACGTTGGCGGCTACCTGCTTGTTCAGGCGCTCGCGAGCCTCGTAGGTGGCCCAGGCAATATGAGGGGTAAGGTAGGCATTAGGCTCGCCGAAGAGCGGATTCTCCTTTGATGGCGGCTCTTGAGCCATCACATCGGCACAGTAGGCACCCAGACTGCCTTCGTGAAGGGCGGCAGCTACGGCCTCCTCATCTACCAGCGGACCGCGACCCGTATTAACCAGGATGGCGGTATCCTTCATCTTCTCCAGACTCTCCTTATTGATGAAATGATAGGTGTCATCAGAAAGCGGACAATGGAGCGAGAGAATATCGCTCGTGGCAAGCAAACCCTCCTTGCTCACCTTCTGGATCCACTCAGGCAGATCGCTCGAATTCTTGCTGGTGCAGGCACAGATGTTCATGCCAAACTGGCGGGCGATGTTGGCAACTTTCATGCCGATATTGCCCAGTCCCATGATACCCAGGGTCTTGCCGGCAAGCTCCATCAGTGGGGTATCCCAATAACAGAAATCCTTATTGTAAGCCCAGCGCTCGTTGCGGTTCTCCTGGGTATAATGCTCTACGCGGTTGGTTACGGCAAGGATGAGGGCAAAGGTCATCTGCGCCACGCTGTCGGTGCTGTAGGCAGGAATATTGGTTACGATGATGCCCTGTTTCCTGGCAGCCTCGATGTCTACCACGTTGAAACCGGTAGCCTGGATACCGATGTATTTCAGTTTAGGAAGCTGCGCCAGCGTCTCTGCATCTATCTGCACCTTGTTCAGAAGGATGATGTCGGCATCCTTGGCACGTTCCACTTTCTCTGCATCTGATGTGCGAGGATAAACTACCACCTCGCCCAGTTTCTCCAGAAGATGATAATCCAAATCTCCCGGGTTTGCGGCATAGCCGTCTAGAATAACAATCTTCATAAATTTTTCCCGTTTTCTGTATATAAAATAAAAGTTTCGCAAGTTTTGTCCCATACGCCCTGAAAGGGCAGAAGCCCCTAGCCCAGGGCATCGCCCTGGGTAATTACGGACGCAAAC
>OIXL01000099.1_pt1 | contig 50089 bp, 46 predicted proteins | sample 1587761 | NCBI WGS metagenome assembly OIXL01 (sample SAMN03283246) | human gut metagenome | biome: human-associated habitat; material: feces | host: Homo sapiens | place: Peru | collected 2012 | reverse complement strand
ATAAGTTGTGATATACTGTTCATGCGAGATACTCCTTTGATAAAGGTTTCTTTTGACGAATTAACTATATCACAAGGGTATCTCGCTTTTCATGTTTTCAATGTGTAACACATGTATTGTAATCCTACAGACTATTGCAATAAAAAATATTTTTCCCCTTGCTTTCCCCTTTTTCTTTTGATAAAATAAAAAACGCATGAGTACACATGTCTGTCGGACTCTGCATCTGTGCTTGCGGGAAAAATTTCATTTCACACATTCCCGAAGTGGCTGCAGGGGAGGAAGCAGACAGAGGTTAAAAACAGGAGGTTTTTATTATGGCAGTTGTATCCATGAAACAGTTACTCGAAGCAGGCGTTCACTTTGGTCATCAGACCCGTCGTTGGAATCCGAAAATGGCACGTTTCATTTTCACCGAAAGAAACGGCATCTACATCATCGACCTGCAGAAGACTGTAAAGAAAGTAGAAGAAGCATACGCTTTCCTGCGTGAAGTCGCAGCTACCGGCGCTCCGATCCTTTTCGTCGGCACCAAGAAACAGGCTCAGAATTCCGTGAAGGAAGAAGCTACCCGCTGCAATCAGTTCTATGTCAATGAACGTTGGCTGGGCGGCATGCTCACCAATTTCCGTACCATTCAGACCCGTATCGCTCGTCTGAAAGAACTGGAAAAAATGTTTGAAGAAGGCACCACTGACCAGTATCCGAAGAAGGAAGTCATTCTGATGAAACGTGAACTGGAAAAACTGGAAAAGAACCTGGGCGGCATCAAAGACATGAAGAAGATCCCGGGCGCACTCTTCATCATTGACTCCAAGAAAGAAGAAATCGCTATTGCCGAAGCTCACAAGCTGCACATTCCGGTTATTGCTACCGTTGATACCAACTGTGACCCGGATGTTGTTGATTTCCCGATCCCGGCAAACGATGATGCTATCCGTGCTGTAAGACTGCTCGCTTCCAAGATGGCTGACGCTGTCCTCGAAGGCCGTCAGGGTCAGCAGGAAGCTGAAGCTGCTAAAGAAGCAGAAGCTGAAGAAGCTCCGGCTGAAGAAGCTGCTGAACAGGAATAATGGCTGTATAGGAAATTCGGCCTGCGCTTTGCGCAGGCTGGGGATTTCCTTTTTTTGAGAAATTTTTACAAACACCTTACTGTTTTATGATGGAGGTCATAAAGATGGCAATTACCGCTAGCATGGTCAAAGATCTGCGTACAAAGACTGGCGCAGGCATGATGGACTGCAAAAAAGCACTCGTAGAAGCTGAAGGCGATATGGAAAAAGCAGTAGACATTCTCCGTGAAAAGGGACTGTCTCAGGCTGCAAAGAAAGCAAGCCGTGTAGCTGCTGAAGGTGCTGTCGTTTCCGCTATTTCCGCTGATGGCAAAGTCGGCACGATCGTAGAAGTTAACTGCGAAACCGACTTCGTAGGCTCCAATGAAGACTTCAGAGCGCTGGCTGCTCGCATCGCACAGCAGATCATCGCTGTCAATCCGGCTGACGTAGAAGCTCTGCTTGCTTCTGATATGGACGGCAAGGCTGTCAAAGATCAGGTCACCGAAGCTGTAGCTAAGATCGGCGAAAACATTTCTGTTCGTCGTTTTGTTCGCTATGAAAGTGCAGAAGGTACTGTCCATAGCTACATTCACGGCGGCGGCAAGATCGGCGTTCTCGTCGAAATGAAGGGCGCAGACGCTGAGCTCGGCAAAGATGTCGCTATGCAGGTCGCTGCTGCAAATCCTTCCTACCTCGACCGCACTCAGGTACCGCAGGCTGAAATCGAACATGAAAAAGAAGTTCTGGCTGTCGAAGCTAGAAATGAAGGCAAACCGGAAAAGATCATCGAAAAGATGGTTCTTGGCCGTATCAACAAGTACTACAAGGAAGTCTGCCTCGTAGATCAGGAATTCATTAAAGATGGCGATCTGACCATTGCAAAACTCCTGAAATCCAAGAATGCAGAAGTTGTTCGCTTTGCTCGTTTCCAGCTCGGCGAAGGCATCGAAAAGAAACAGGACGATCTGGCTGCTGAAGTCGCTAAACAGCTGAATCAGTAATCCATAAAACAAGAATAAGAGAACATCATCTTTGGTGTTCTCTTATTTTATGGCCTTTTTCAGGGATTAGATGGGAGACCGGAAGTAAAGAAGTCAGATGTCTAAAGTCTAACGTCTGTAGTCTTCATGGCTCATCTCTCAAAATTCTTATGGCAGCTATTTCTGAAATACTATATAATAATAAAGATGTATCACTGATTTTTACGGGGGTGTACAATGGCAACAGAAAACAAGAAGTATAAGAGAGTCATGCTGAAATTGTCTGGTGAAGCGATGGCCAGCGACAAAGGTTTCGGTATCGATCCGGAGGTCGTATATCGACTGGCCGGCGAGATCAAGGAAGCCAGCGATGCCGGTATCGAGATCGCTGTCGTTGTAGGTGGCGGCAATATCTGGAGAGGGCTCAAGGGCAGCCAGGGCGGGATGGATCGTGCGTCGGCTGACTACATGGGCATGCTCGCGACCGTCATCAATTCCGTCGCTCTGCAGGATGCGCTCGAAAAACTTGGCGTCTCCACCCGCGTACAGACAGCCATCGAAATGCAGCAGGTCGCAGAGCCTTACATCCGCCGCCGTGCGATCCGCCATCTTGAGAAGGGCAGAGTCGTGATTTTTGGTGCAGGTACGGGCAATCCTTATTTCACAACGGATACCACGGCAGCTCTCCGCAGTGCAGAAATCGAAGCTGATATCATGCTGATGGCGAAGAAGCAGACCGATGGTGTATACGATGCGGATCCAAAGTTCCATCCCGAAGCAAAAATGTTCACGCATCTCACCTATGGTGAAGTGCTGCAGAAAGAGCTGGCTGTCATGGATAATACGGCCATCACCCTCTGCATGAATAATGAAATTCCGATCAAAGTATTCAATATCGATGTTCCTGGCAACATTGTCAAGGCCTGCAAGGGAGATACCTTGGGCACATTAATCGAAGGGAAATAATCATGTACGAAGAAGAATTGAAGAAACTGTCTGACAAGATGGATAAATCCATCGTTGCTCTCAAGAATGAATTCACCAGCATCCGTACAGGTCAGGCGAATGCCAGCCTGCTCGATCGCGTATTTGTCGACTATTACGGCAGCCGTACTCCGGTGACTCAGGTCGCTTCTGTCACTGTACCGGAAGCTCGTCTGCTCGTTGTTCAGCCATGGGATAAGGGTCTTCTGAAAGATATCGAAAAAGCCATCCTACAGTCTGACCTCGGCCTCGTACCGATGAATGATGGCAACCTGATCCGCATGGCTATCCCGCAGCTGACCGAAGACCGCCGCAAGGAGCTTGTCAAGGTCGTCAATAAGAAAGCGGAAGAGGGCAAGGTCGCTATCAGAAATATTCGTCGTGATGGGAATGATTTCCTGAAAAAGGAAGCAAAGAACAGCGATGTTTCCAAGGATGTCATCAAAGAAACCGAAGATAAAGTCCAGAAGCTGACCGACAAGAAAATCAAAGAGCTGGAAGCTGCCACGGAAAAGAAAATTAAAGAGATCATGTCTGTATGAGTGAGGATGTTCTTTTTGCAGGACAGCCTTTCACCGAAAAACTGAGACAGTGTGTAGAGAAATCGTATCCGAGTGGTACGATTTCTTTCACTCATGGGCGGGAAGAGCAGCTCGAAGAGGGCGTGCTTTACCTTGTCCGTTCCGGAGAAAAGGCCGTCGTCATGCCGCGAATGAAGTATAGTGAGAGTGTGGAAGAGGCTGCGATGCATCTAGGATAAATGATGCATGGGTTCAGGCTTAGCCCGTGGGCGTGGAGCCTTTTGATTGCGGGTGAAAAGCTTCGCTTGAATGAGAAATGGTGGTGCGGCGCATAAAAATCAGAAGCGCCGAGGAGCATAAATAGGGCGATGCCAGAAGATAGCATGTAAGTCACCAGTCACTCCTAATCCCTAATCCCTAGCTACTCATCCCTGCTTGTTTTTTATACGGGAGATTCCATTTATGTCTGATAAAAAATCATTTCCTGAGCATGTGGCCATCATTCTTGACGGGAATGGCCGCTGGGCGAAAGAAAGAGGAAGAGAGAGAACCTATGGTCATCAGGTCGGCGCGGCGAATGTGAAGACCATCGTCCGCGCGGCAGGTCATATGGGAGTGAAAGTGCTGACGCTCTATGCATTCTCCACAGAGAACTGGAAGCGTCCGCCCATCGAAGTCCGTTTCCTGATGAAGCTTTTCAAGAGCTACCTGATCAGTCAGCTGCGTGAGCTGGTGGAGGATAATGTGCAGGTACACATTGTGGGCGAGCCGTCCGCATTATCAGATGATCTACGCAAGGAGATCGCTGCCTGCGAAAAAGACACAGCGAAGTGTGATGGCATGATCCTGAATGTGGCTATCAACTATGGCGGACGCATGGAGATCGTGCAGGCGGTGCAGCAGATCGCGCGCGAAGTCAAGAGCGGCGCTTTTGATGCGGAATCTATCACAGAAGAAACGATTTCTGCCCATCTCTATCCGTCGGATGCCCAGGATGTAGATCTCATGATCCGTACAGGCGGAGAGTCGCGCATTTCGAATTTCCTTCTCTGGCAGATCTCCTATGGTGAGCTGTACTTCACGCCCGTCCTGTGGCCGGATTTCACCGAGGAGGAGCTTTCGAGAGCGATCGACTGGTTTACCGGAAGAGACCGTCGCTTCGGCGGGCTCACGGAGGATAAAAAATGAAAGTGCGTGTGATTACAGCGATTATCGGTATCATTGCTGTCCTTGGGCTGGTGTACTTGGGAGGTTGGTTTCTGACGGGAGCCATTTCCCTTGTCTCCTTGCTGGCCCTTCTTGAATATGATAAGATGCTGAAACATTTCGGTGTTCACATCTATCTGAAAGCCACAGCCATTGCCACCGCCGTCATGGTACTGGCATCCGGTTTTTATTCGCTGAAAGCCTTTCTGGCTGCGATTTTTCTAGCCTTTGTGCTTCTTCTCTACCTGATCCTGGGCATTAAGAAGGAAAATATGACCGGGCTTATTTATTCCGCTTTCGGTGCTGTCTATTTTGGCGTGGGCTTCGGCAGTCTGGCGCTCCTTCGCGGCAGTCATGAGCTGCTCTCTCCGATGGCAGTTTCCATCGAGCCGGGAATTTTCCTCATTCTTCTCGCACTCATTTGCACATGGGCGAGTGATTCTTTCGCTTACCTGACGGGGAAGGCCTGCGGTCGTCACAAGATGGCACCGCACATCAGCCCGAATAAAACGGTCGAAGGGCTTCTCGGCGGTGCCGTAGGCTGTGTCATTCTTGGGATTCTGGTTTCCTTCTGCTGCGGCTTTGATCTTTTGGAAGGATGCATCCTTTCCGTCATGGCGGCCATCATGGCTCCCATGGGTGATCTCTTCGAGTCCTATGTGAAGCGTGCCTGTGATATCAAAGACTCCGGAAATATTCTTCCGGGTCACGGCGGGATGATGGACCGTTTCGACAGCCTTCTCTTCGTAGCCCCGAGCCTCGTCGCAGTGCTTGCGCTGCTTCGCTGACATGCGAAATGAGAAATGAAGGTGCAGCGTATCATATCATAAAAACGCCGCATTTCTTAAGGAAACACTGATAACGATTGAATTAGCGTTTTCCTTATAATCGTATGCATGATCAAGCTGTGAACATTTGATTTCTAATCTCTAATCCCTGTCTACCCAGTCATTCATTCGTTTCGAAAGGAGTACATTCATGAAAGAAATCGCTGTATTGGGCAGTACGGGTTCCATCGGAACCCAGACGATGGACGTGATCCGGCTCCATTCGGATCTTTTTCATGCGTCCGTCATTGCGGCGCATAAGAGCATCGACAAATTACGTGAACAGGCCGCTGAATTTCATCCCCACGCCATCGTCATCACTGATGAGGAAGCGGGGAAGAAATTTCTGGAAACCTATGATGGTGATGCGGATGTGATGATCGGCGAGGCAGCTCTTTCTGAGGTCGTGAAGCGAGAGGATGTCGACCTTGTCCTTGTAGCGGTCGTCGGCATTACAGGACTTCTTCCGACGCTGGAAGCGATTCGCGCGGGGAAGGAGCTGGCTCTTGCAAACAAAGAGACGCTGGTTGCTGGCGGCGCGCTCGTTCTCGAAGAAGCTAAGAAACATCGTACGCTGATCCGTCCAGTGGACAGCGAGCATTCCGCCATTTTTCAGAGCATGATCGGGCAGGATCAGAAAGGCATCCATAAAATTCTTCTCACGGCTTCCGGAGGTCCTTTCCGCGGCAGGACGAAGGAAGAGCTCGCGCAGGTGACGGTCGCGGATGCCATGAAGCACCCGACATGGAACATGGGGATGAAAGTGACGCTCGACTCCGCGACCATGTTCAATAAGGGGCTCGAAGTCATAGAGGCGCACTGGCTCTTTGGCGTGGACTATCAGGATATCGAAGTCATTGTCCAGCCGCAGAGTTTGATCCACTCGATGGTCGAGTATGTCGATGGCACCATCATGGCACAGATCGGTCTGCCGGATATGCGCCTGCCGATCCAGTTCGCCCTGACATATCCGGACCGCCTGCCTTCTCCGTCTCATGCCTTCGTGGACTGGAGTGAAATCGCACAGATCCTTATCGCGAAGCCGGATATGAAAGTTTTCCGTTCGCTGAAACTGGCTTACGAAGCGGGAGAAATGGGGGGAGACGGCGGTGTCGCTTTCAATGCATCCAATGAAGAAGCCATCCGCGCCTTCATCGCAGGGAAGATTTCCTTCCTTTCCATTTTCGATGTGGTGGAAGATACCCTCTCGCACTGGAGCGCAGAGCCTGTCGTTTCCTATGAAAGCGTACTCTCATCGGACCGCAAGGCGCGCGCGCTGGCGGATGCATTCATTTCGAGGAAATGCCTATGATTTTATCGATACTGGCTCCGATCTTTGTCTTTGCCGTCGTTGTCATCGTCCATGAGGGCGGACACTTCCTCATGGCGAAGTGGACGGGGATGAAGGTCATCGAGTTTGCTGTCGGTTTCGGCCCTGTGATCATTTCGAAGAAATGGGGAGAGACGCTCTATTCCCTTCGTCTCATTCCGCTGGGAGGCTTCAATAAGATCGCCGGCATGGATGATCAGAATAAGGATGACCCACGCGCCTTCAACCAGCGTCCGACATGGGCGAAGCTGCTTGTCATCGTGGGCGGCGCGCTCTTCAATGTGCTTCTTGCCCTTCTGATCTTTATTTCCGCTTTCAAGATTGAGGGTTATAATACGTTCCCGAACCTGCCGAGGGTCGGCACCGTACTCGCCGGAAGCTCGGCGGAGAAGCAGCATCTTTCGCCAGGAGATACCATCCTTTCTATTGATGGGAAGGCTATGGTGAAATGGACGGATATCGGAGAATCGCTGAAGGATAAGGGAAATCGAATCGTTTCCATGGAAATCGAGCACGAAGGCAGGACAAGACAGGTGACGATCATCCCCGAGGTGCAGCCCGATGGCCGTGCCATCATGGGGATCACGCCTTACGTCGAACATCATGAAACTACGATGACAGAAGCCATCGCCATGGGGATGGGACGCGCCGCTGATCTGCTGCATATGATGACGGCGGGGCTCTATGACATGGTGACAGGCACCGGGCGTGCGGAAGTATCCGGCCCGATCGGAATCGCGCGCATGTCAGGGGAGGTGGCATCTTACGGGGTGATGCCGCTCTTCATGTTCATCGCTCTTCTCAGTCTGAATCTGGGACTTCTCAATATCCTTCCCGTCCCGCTTCTGGATGGCGGACATTTGATCCTTATTCTTTTGGAGGCCATTCTCGGGCGGCAGCTGCCGGAGAAAGCGCTGATTTATATTCAATCGGTCGGGATCGCCGTACTGGGTGCGATTTTCTTCTATGCACTCTTCCATGATATCAGCGCGCTGATGTGAAAAACGGGATCAAAAGGTAGGGATAATCAGTGTTTCCCTAGGGACTAGGAGTCTCAAGTGACTAGTGACTGGTGACTTGAATACTGCTTTCGGGCATCGACCATATATACTCGCGGCGAAGCCGCCACCTTCATTCCTCATTCGAGTAAGGGCTTTCATCCACAATTAAGGGGCAGCACGCCCCAAGGGCTAACCCTTAAACCACATTCATTTATAACATTATAAAAAGGAGATTCAAATGGGAAATACCAGACAGGTCGTCGTCGGTTGTGTCAAGATCGGCGGTGGCGCGCCCATTGCGATCCAGTCGATGAGCACGTTCAGCCCGCTCGATACGGACGCTGCTGCCGCGCAGATCCAGGCCCTGCATCAGGCGGGCGCAGATATCATTCGGGTCGCCGTACCGGATAAAAAAGCAGCCGAAGCACTGGGCGCACTCCGAGCGAAAGTGGATGTGCCGCTGGTCGCAGACATTCATTTCGACTACCGCCTTGCGCTGACAGCGATGGAGCAGGGCATCGATGCGCTTCGCATCAATCCCGGAAATATCGGCAAGCGGGAAAACGTCGTGAAAGTGGTGGATATGGCGAAAGAAAAGCATATCCCCATCCGTATCGGTATCAATGCAGGCTCCCTTCCGGAAGACATCCTTGCAGCGCATGGCGGACACCCGACCGCGGAAGGCATGGTGGAAGGCGCACTCTCTCATGTGCGCATCCTTGAAGCGGAAGGCTTCCATGATATTGTGATTTCCGTGAAATCCTCAGACGTTCCGATGATGGTGAAGGCGAACCGTCTTCTTTCAGAAAAAGTAGACTATCCGCTGCACCTTGGTGTGACCGAAGCCGGGACGCTCTATCGCGGGACGATCAAGTCAGCCATCGGGATCGGCAGTCTGCTCTTAGACGGCATTGGCGATACCCTTCGCGTATCTTTGACCGATGATCCGATGAAGGAAGTCAAAGCAGCGAAGGAAATCCTGAGCTCTGTGGGGATGCAGCAGTATGGCCCGGTTCTTATATCCTGTCCGACCTGCGGCCGCACGCAGGTGAATCTCATCGAGATGGCCAAAGAAGTGGAAGAGAAGATTTCTCACTTTAAGAAACCTATCAAAGTCGCCGTCATGGGATGCGCCGTGAATGGCCCGGGCGAAGCACGAGAAGCGGATTTCGGTATCGCCGGCGGGAAAGGCAGCGGCCTCGTCTTCCGCAAAGGAAAGATTCTCCGCTCCGTCCCGGAAGATCAGCTCATCGATGCCCTGATGGATGAAATCAGAGCCTATGAAGAAGGAGAATAAAGATATTTCAAAAAGCAGCGCGCAGGCGCTGCTTTTTTTGTGGTGACATGAGTGATTCCACGTGACTAGCCTCTCAGGTACTTATTTTGTGTTTTTCACAGGAGTGGTTAATGCATTTATGATATAATGAAATTGTATATAACGAATTAAAAATAGCCTGAAATCAGGGGAATGCTTACGGGAGATCGATATGCATCCAATCAAACGACTTTTGTACATGATATTGTCTATGCTGGTGCTGACGGCAGGTATATGGACGGCGTATGCGGATAACGAAGAGAAGCCCGGGCGGGAGACGATCCGTGTGGGCTTTTTCGCGACCGATGGACTGCATATGATCGATGAAGGGGGAGAAAAGACCGGTTACGGATACGATCTGCTTCGCTACATGTCGCGCTACCTGAATGTGAGCTATGAGTATGTGGGCTACGATAAGAGCTGGGCGGAGATGCTCCGCATGCTCGATGATGGGGAGATCGACATGGTGGCCTTCGCGAATAAAACGGACGAGCGCAAGGAAAAGTATGATTTTTCCCGTCCGATCGGGGTTTTTGGCTCAGCGCTGTTTGTGCGGGAAGATAACCGGGCGGTGATACCGGGGGATTATAGCACCTACGAAGGTCTTCGTATCGGTCTGGTGGAAGACAATGCACGAAATAAAGACATTGCCGCTCTCGCGGAGGCGATGCACTTCACCTATCAGCCGGTGATTTATAAAAGCATAAAAGACATGGGCATCGCCCTCCAGAAGGGTGAGGTTGATGCCATCGTGAAGAGTTGGTTCAGTCGCGGCATCCATGAAAAGCAGGTAGAACTTTTCGCGGAAAAACCGTACTATATCATCGTCAGGAAAGGGAATACGCGACTTCTTTCCGAGATCAATTATGCGCTGGACCAGCTGAATCACGTCGACGGGGACTGGAAGGCGCGGCTCTATCGCCGTTACTACGGCAGTAAAGCATCCAGTCTCTTACAGTTCTCCGATGAAGAGAAGATGCTTCTCCAGTCCTATGTAGCAAACGGCGTATTCCTTCAGGTTCTTTGTGATCCTGCACGCTACCCCTACTCTTATGTGGAGAACGGCGAGATGAAAGGGATTGTTCCTGACTATTTCCGGAGAGTGGCAGCTTCTATCGGATTGCCTTATCAGTTTGTGATTTGCCGGTCCAGAGAGGAATGGCTCGCTTATAGAAATCGGGGAGACTGCGATATCATCCTTGATGGACGCTTGGATGCCGAGAATGTGCTCGAAAAGAAAGACTGGGTCTCTACGAAGCCGTACATGACACTGCGTGTGGCTCAGGTCGTCCGTCGAGACTTTGACGGCGATATCCAGACTGTCGCTACCGTGAATCAGGGAGTTTCCGATCCTATCGAAGATTATTACAGCCAAAACGTCAGGAAGGTCAGCTATCCTACGAGAGAAGGCGCACTGCAGGCGGTGGCAGATGGGAAGGCGGATGCTGCCTATGTCTTTTACTACATGGCACAGGAATACGTCAATCGTGACCAATCCGGACTTTTGAGTTATACGCTGATGGAAGAGCCGTCTTTCCCTTGCCGGATGATCGTGACGCAACATGCCAATCATGCATTGGCGGGCATCCTGACGAAAGCCATTTATGACATGCCGGCGAATCTGCTCGAACAAATCGCTTCCAAGTATACCTCCTACAAAATGGAGAACATGTCCTTTCTCATGATGGCGAGGCTCCATCCGACGATAGCGATCCTGCTCGTCCTCCTGATGCTGCTCCTCATCGCACTTCTTGCCATGGCTGTCATCCGTCTTCGCAGGATGAAACGGGTAGAAGAGGAAAAAGCGAAGGAAATGGCTTCACTGGCGGAACAGGCGGAAGCGGCAAACCGGGCGAAGAGTGCCTTCCTTTCTTCCATGTCACACGATATTCGTACTCCGATGAATGCGATCATCGGTTTCACCAAGATCGCGCTCGAAAAGAATCCGGATCCGTCTGTCAGGAAGGATCTGGAAAAAATCGATATCAGCTCGCATCACCTGCTGACTCTTCTGAATGATGTCCTTGATATCAGCCGCATAGAGAGCGGGAAGGTGAAATTCCAGCCCAAACCGGTAGACCTGTCTGCCATCCATCGTGGTATTCTGGAAATCACGCGCGGACTCATCGCAAACCGTCATCTCACACTTTGTGAAAGTGCATCGCTCTTCACTGATACCTATGTGATGGCTGATGAGGTACGTCTGCGTGAAGTGCTGGTGAATCTCATCAGCAATGCCATCAAGTATACGAAGGATGGCGGAAAGATCAGTCTCATGTGCGACATGAAAGAGCTCAATGAGACGCATGTCGAAGTGACATATGAGATCTCTGACACCGGTATCGGCATGAGTGAGGACTTTGTCCAGCATATTTTTGAGGAATTTACACAGGAAGATGCGGGGGCTGCCCGCACCGAGTACAAGGGAACCGGGCTCGGGATGGCGATCACCAAGAACTATGTAGAACTTATGGGAGGAACGATCGCTGTCAGAAGCCAAAAGAGTGTGGGCTCGACTTTCACCGTCACGCTGCCGATGGAAATCGCCGATGCGCCTCTTCTGCGTCCAGATCAAGATGCATCTGCGCCTGCTGACCTCACAGGGATCCATGTCCTCCTGGCAGAAGACAATGACCTCAATGCGGAAATCGCAACTGTACAGCTCGAGTCACTGGGAGTCGATGCCACACGTGCCGTGAATGGAAAAGAAGCACTGCAGCTTTTTGAAACGCGCCCGAAAGGCACTTTCGATCTCATCCTGATGGATATCATGATGCCGGAAATGGATGGCTATGAGGCGACTCGCGCCATCCGCGCTCTTGACAGAGAAGATGCGAGGACCATCCCGATCTTGGCGATGACGGCGAATGCTTTCGATGAAGATGTCGAGAAATCAAAAGCGGCTGGCATGAATGGTCATCTCTCCAAGCCGATAGAAATCCATGTGATAGCTGCTATGATTGCGAAGAATCTTCAGGGGGAATGAGTGACTAGCGACTAGTGACTAGTGACTAAAAAAACGCCGAGAAATCGTATGGTGATTTCTCGGCGTTTTTATATGTAGGGGGATGAGAAAAGAGAAGGTGGAACTATACCTTTAGCCTCTTTCTATCCGGAAGAAGGTAGGGACGGGGATGATGACATCCCTACTCCCTCATTTCCTACTATTTCCCGTATGCCAGCTGGTACAGTTTTTCCAAAGCTTCCGGCGTCTTCACTCCCGGGTTCATGAGGAAAAGGTTTGGCTCTAAGAAGTAGACGTGATTCTCCTGTACGGCTTTGAGGTGTGCCCAGGCAGGATTATTTCTCATCGAGCTGTCGAGAGATTTGTTGATTTCATCCTGCTTGCCCATGGTGACGATGAAGATGACATCAGGATCGTCAGCGGAAAGCTGCTCTAAGGAGTAGGGGACCGTCTTGCTGTCGAGCTTCAGGTCTTTGTGAGCGGTGATGACGTTATTCATTTTCAGCATATCCACCATGGAGGCGCAGATGGACTTCGGAGTTTCTGCGGTGACAGATTTCCCGGTAGCGCGAAGGACAGCGACTTTCGCCGGTGTCTTTTCAGCGGCGGCCTTATCCGTGACTGCTTTGACACCCTTTTCGTAGGTGTCAATCACTTCCTTGGCTTTGTCCTTTTTGCCATAGAGATCACCCATAAATTTCAGAAGCGGCACATTGTCATGGATGCCGTCGTACTGGATGAGGACGTAGGGGATCTGGCTCGATTTCAGAAGAGACTCAAGCTTGCTGTTTTGTGTCTTTTCTCCGATGACGAGGTCTGGCTTCATACCGACCAGAGACTCCATATTGATGTTCTGCACGTGGCCAATGGTGGGGAGGGCTTTCGCCTCTTCCGGGATGGGGCTCGTGGTCTCCGGACGCGCGATGGAGGTGCCGCCGACGGCATAGGCCATATTGATGAGCGGGGCAGACAATGTGACGATGCGCGAAGGAGCGGCTTTCATGCTGATGGTCTGGTCTTTGTAAGTGTAAGAAAGGGCGGAGGAGGAAGCGGACTCTCCGCTGCCGCCGCAGGCGGAAAGGGAGAGGCAGAGGGCAGCTGCCGCAATAGATGCAAGAATTTTTTTCATAAGAAGACTCCTTGAGAAAAAGGTGAATAGGGTTCAGGGTTCAGGGGTAATGCGGCGGCTTCGCCGCAAATATAAATAAACCATCCACTTAAAAACGCTCTTACGCCGAGATGACGTAAGAGCGTTTTTTTAATGAAGAGACATCATCTCTGCATTAGTATAGCACATTTCATTATTTCTGCAGAGCTTCGATAGCTTCGGTGGCACGATCTACATACAGGCCGCGAACGTTAGCGTTTTCGCCAAGGCCATGGATGTAGGTGTCGACGGTGAAGCCTTCCGCTTTCAGGATGCTCTTATGGGAGTCCGGTTCATCACCAGCCATATCATTGTTTGCATGGTCACCAGCAACCATCATGATCGGCATCAGGGTGACATGTTTGTAGCCCTGAGCTTTCAGCTTCGGGATGACATCTTCCAGATTCGGACGGCCTTCGACAGAGTAAACGAAGACATTGTTCATGCCGAGTTCATGCAGACGATCCTGGATGACGCTGTAGTAAGCGTTGCCCGGATGTGGAGTGCCGTGAGCCATGATCAGGGTAGCGTCCTGTTTACCCATCTTCGGGAACTGGGAGGACAGAGCTTTCAGGAAGTCAACGACCTGATCCGGTTCACCTTCGGTGCCCTGGAAGTACATCAGTGGGGTAGCGAGGGAGATCTTCTTGAAATGCGGAACCTGCATCTTGGTGACGATGGAGTCATAGGAATATTCCATGCCTGGGATGACGTCGAGGGAAACGACAGCGACACGGGTGTAGCCTTCATCCTGCAGCTTCTGGAATGCTTCTTCCGGAGTCAGTTTCTGGATGCCTTCTTTGGCTTTGACACGGTCGATGATGATATGGGAAGTGTATGCTTCGAATACCGGTACATCCGGATGAGCTTTCTGGATGGCTGCTTCTACAGCATCGATGGTTTTTGCTCTGGTATCGGTGAAGGTGGTACCGAAGGTCATGACAAGGACAGCATCTTTGTTTGGTGCATCTTTCATAGCCGGGTTTTCTGCAGTCCATACACCGACGGTGGAAGCTTCGCGAAGAGCTGGGGTTACATCCTTGACTTCCGAGTTCAGTTCATAGGCATTGGCGGACATGCCGAAGCCAAATACGCACAGAGCTGCCATAGATGCGGACAAAACAGTTTTCAGACTTTTTTTCATGAAAAATCACTCCTTTAAAAATTCCCGATTGACGGGATTCATACAGCGGAGAGGTGAGTCGAGTATTTCCCATGCACTCGAGTTCCTTTCTTCCTTCTGTATTTCGCATGACCTTAGTTTAGTACAATGTTAAGGCAAAGTCAAATGAAATTTACAGAATATTTGAAATACTTTTCATGGAATTGGTGAACCTGTGATTTCACGTTAAGGAAATGTGATGGCTGGTTAGGAAATAACGGAAAAACGGATAGAAGAAATGGGTTTCTTAGAAATAAGAAATGGTGGTGTACCGCACTATCCCAGTTGCCCCTTCCTCTTTCCCCTTGCTAATGTTGTTATAATAATAGTAGGAATGACCACGTTTCCATTGGATTTCTAAAGAGAGTGTGATACGGATGAAAAAAATCGCTTTTTATGGAAAGGGCGGGATCGGAAAGTCGACGACGGCGTCTAATGTGTCGGCGGCGCTTTCCCTCATGGGGAAAAAGGTCTGCCAGATCGGCTGCGACCCGAAGAATGATTCGACGCGCCTTCTTTTGGGACATATTTGCAAAGAGACGGTGCTGGATCAGGTGCGGCGAAAGGATCCCGATGAGATCTGCAAAGAGGATATCGTACATACCGGATTTCATGGCATCACCTGCGTCGAAGCAGGTGGCCCTGAGCCAGGGGTGGGCTGCGCGGGACGCGGCATCATCGTCGCACTGCAGCTTCTGGATAAAATGAAAGCCATCCCGGATATGGATGTGACGCTGTACGATGTCCTCGGGGATGTCGTCTGCGGCGGTTTCTCTATGCCGATCCGCGAAGGATATGCGAAGGAGATCTATATCGTTTCCTCTGGCGAGCTGATGTCTCTCTATGCGGCGAATAACATCGCCAAGGGCATCCGCCGCTTTGCGACGAGGGGAGAAGTGCGTCTCGCCGGTATCATCGGGAACAGCCGCAATGTGCCGGGGGAGAGGGAACTCCTGACGGAATTCTGCAAGAAGCTGAATACCCGTCTCGTCGCTTTCATTCCCCGAGACAAGATCGTGAATCTGGCGGAGAATCAGAAGCAGACGGTGCTATCCTATGCTCCGGAGTCTTCGCAGGCAGATGTATATAGAGATCTCGCGAGGACCATCTGGGAGAACACGGAGCTTTCTATCCCGACTCCGATGACATTTGATGAGCTGGAGAAACTGGCAGGTACCTATGGCACTCAAGACTAAATGGCTTTTGTCGAAATCTAAGTCGTGCAGCTGTACGCTGGTCGGGGTCTTCCGGGCGCTCGCCTTCTGCCGCGGCGTGGTCGTCATTTTCCATGGCCCTATCGGGTGCGCGCATGTGGCTTCTACCATGGATCTGGGATCCGGTTTCCGTGTCATGGTGGACGGGGGCAAGGAAAATCGAGAGACGATCCCTCTCGTGTCCTCTCATCTGCGGGAAAAAGATGGCATTTTCGGCGGGATCGACCGTCTCTCTGCCTGTATTTCCTATGTGATGGATACCTATCACCCGAAGTGCGTATGGATCGTTTCCTCCTGTGTCGCAGGAGTCATCGGGGATGACATCGAGCAGGAAGCCGAAGCGGCAGAAGCCTCTTATGGCATTCCCGTCATTCCCATGCCGTTTGCCGGATTTCTGGGCGGCGAGTATTCCGATGCCTACTATCAGACAACAGAGATGGTGATTCGCCGTTTCTTCCGGAAAGAGAAGCGCGTGAAAGGCCGTGTGCTGCTTCTCGGTGATCAGATGGGGCCGGAAGGACAGTATGTCCGCGAGGTGAAGCGGCTGCTTTCCCGCTTTGGTCTTGCTGTGAAGTGGCAGTTTCCTGGATATGTGCCTTTTGAGGAGTGGAAGGACATTCCTTCCGCTGACTTTTCCATCCTTTTGGGGACGGTAGGACAACCGGGCGGCATGATGAAGATCGCCAAGCTCTTAGAGGATACCTACGATGTGCCGACACTCGGGGATGTGTACCCGGTCGGCTGGGATCAGACGAAGAGCTGGATCCGCGCGCTCGCTGATTTCCTCCATGAAAAGGAACGGGGAGAGAAAATCATCAGAGAAGAAGAGGCACGCATCGAGCGTGCGGCTTCGTCTTTCCTTCCTGTCACGGAGGGGAAGAAAGCAGTCATCGGGATCGGGCGCGGTCCGCGCTGGTATCATCCGCGAGAGACGCTCGCCCGCATCACCCGTCTGCACCTTGCCTGCACAGGGATCGTCTTCTTCGATAATCTGACGGAGGATGACAAAAAGACACTGCGCGCGGAAATCGCTGCCGCGGGAGACATCCCGATCTATGACAGCAGGGAGGGACAGGCTGTGATGGATGCCTGTGACATCCTCCTTACCACGAATGAAATCTATAATACGAAGGCGCGGCAGCTCTTCATCCCGATGGTGCCCCTGACCGGTACGGAGGGGGAAATCGCTGAGCTTCGCGCGATCTATCGGCTGCTTTGCCGCTATGGAAAGAAAGGGGGCGTCGCCTATGTCACGGTGTGAGTGGGAAGCGGCCTGCCACCACGGCAGTACCTGTGCGCTGACGGGATCAGCGGCATTCTTTGACTCCATCCCGGGGAGTTTCACGGTGGTGAATGGCCCGCTCTGGTGCTATTTCTATGCGATGAAATATGTGGATAATGAGAATCCGATGGCGTCCATGCGTTTTTCCTGTACACAGGTCGGGCCGAATTCTCTTGTTTACGGGACGGAGGATGATCTGCGCAAGGGGCTTTCCGGTATAGAAACCTATGCGAAACCCGAGCGTGTCTTTATCGAGAACAACTGCAGCGTCAGTCTGGTCGGCGACGATGTGCAGGGCATCGCCGATCAGATGGATCTTCCCTGGCCGGTCTATGCGATGGATAGCGGCGGCATGAAGGGGAGCTTTGAGGCGGGATATTCCGCGGCGTCTCTTCGCATCGAAAAGGAAATGAAAGCGAAGGAGCAGGTCCCTGCCTCCGTCAATGTGCTTGGCCTCTCTACCGTTCATATGAAGGGACGGGAGGATGCGGAAGAAATCCGGCGGCTGCTCTCTCTCTCTGGCATTCGTGTGATTTCCATGCCGGGCGCTGGAAGCAGCTGGGCAGACATCATGGAGGCGTCTTCGGCCTCCCTCAATGTCGTCGTGAGAGATGAACTTGGGCTCTCGCTGGCCAAACAGATGGAGCAGGACTTCGGGATACCGTATGTATCCTGCGGTCTTCCTTATGGGACGGACGGTACGATAGCATGGCTCTCGGAAATCACCCAAAAGCTGGGGGCGGGCGAACTGACACACGCCTCGCATGAGGCGGCGAAACTGAAAGAGTTTTTACTTCGAAAAGGAAATAATCTGGAGTCTCTCTGGGGGCCGCTCTGGTTCGATGCCGTCCTCATTTCTGCGCCGCCCTCGGAAGCTCTTGGCATCGCTGAAACGATCCGCAGCGAATGGATCGATACCGCGCGCCTCGTGATCCATGCCCAGTGCGTGACAGAGAAGACAACGCCGGCCGCAGATGCGATCCGTATCGTCATGAAAAATGAAAAGGAAATCACACAAGATTACGAGGACTGGCAGGGGGGCCTTGTCCTCTCCTCTTCCCACGAGACGCACCTCCTTTTGCGTATGGGGAAATCATTCACCGGTTTCCATATCGCGCTCCCGTCGCATGACGAGGTTCATTTTTCCGATCTTCCGCAGTGCGGTCTCCGCGGGGCGGGATACCTCTACGAGCAGCTGTGGAATGCGAAACTGCAAAAAAAGGGGTAACCAACGATGCGGTGCGACGCATAAGAATATAAACGCGCCGCGGAGTTTTATATAATGAGGGGGGAGGGCGCATTATGAATGGGGTGCTCCTTCCAGCACTTCTCCCTATACGCCAATGGTCAATCATGCTATAATGGGTAAGAATTTTATTGCATTTTGCATGGTAAAGGAGCATTTCAATCATGAGCAAAGTTTACGTCATCGGACATAAATCCCCAGATACCGACAGCATCGCGGCTGCGATTTCTTATTCCTATCTGAAGCAGCAGCAGGGCGTGGAAGCCGTCGCTGCCAGAGCGGGCGAACCGAATAAGGAAACCCAGTACGCGCTGGACTATTTCAAGATGGAAGCACCGGAATACCTCGAAAAAGTCGAAGCCGGCACGAAGCTCATTCTTGTCGATCACAATGAATCCAAGCAGTGCGTCGATGGGGCCAAAGAGGCCGATGTACTGGAACTCATTGACCATCATCGCATCGGTGACTTCGAAACCACGAATCCGATCTTCATCCTCGTCCGTCCGGTGGGCTGCGTGAATACCGTCATTTGGGGTCTCTACAAGGCTGCTGGCGTAAAACCGTCTCAGGCTGTCGCCGGTATGATGCTTTCTGCGATCATCTCCGATACCGTTCTCTTCCGTTCCCCGACCACGACCGAAGAAGATAAGGCCGCCGTCAGAGAACTCGCAGAAATCGCCGGTGTCGACTATGAAAAGTACGGCATGGATATGCTGAAAGCAGGCGCAGACATTTCCGACTACTCGGCTGAAAAACTCGCCGGCAACGATACCAAGGAATTCGAATCCGCTGGTAAGACCTTCAGCTGCGGACAGATCTCCGTCATGGATCTCGCTCCGATCAATGCGAAGAAAGCGGATATCATGGCTGCTCTGGAAGCCACCAAGGCTGCCAAAGGCTATGCGGCTTCCTACCTCATGGTGACGGATATCCTCGCAGAAGACACCTATCTGTGGTTCACCTCCGGCGCAGAAGAGGCAGCAGAAAAAGCCTTCGGCAAAAAAGCAGAAAACGGCGCTGTCTATCTGCCGAAAGTCATGTCCCGTAAGAAACAGGTCGCTCCATTCCTTCTGAAGGCTTACGCTGAATAAGAGAAATGACGCTCTGAAAGCCCATAGTGACGGAAGTCATGTGGGCTTTTCTTAATGAGGAAGGAAGGTACAGTTCTCTGGATCTCCCTCCTTCCTTTGGAAGGAGGTGGCGCGAAGCGCCGGAGGTTGGCTTGCTTTTTCGCTATAGGTAACATTCGGGCGGCCAACCCCGCCTCGCTACGCGAGGCTGCCCCTTCCAAAGGAAGGGGCTCGTGCGGGAGAAAAGGGGGAGTGTAAGAATGAATAATGCAATCCAAAACTCGCGGCGCTTTCTATTTTATGCGCCGCACCGCCAACCTGAACCCTGAACCCTGAACCTTTCTAATCCCTAATCCCTAGCTACTTATTAAAAGGACTACTCATGAACAACTACTTAGACACTTTGAATCCCCGGCAGCGCGAGGCGGTCGAGACGGTAAAGGGGCCTGTGCTCATCATGGCGGGCGCCGGATCTGGCAAGACGAAAGCCCTGACCTGCCGCATCGCATACATGCTTGAGCAGGGAATCTATCCGAATGAAATCCTCGCGATCACCTTCACGAATAAGGCGGCACAGGAAATGAGAGAACGTGTGCACAATCTGGTGGGCCCTGCTGCGGATCGCATCTGGATGTACACCTTTCATTCCTTTGGCGCGCGCTTCCTTCGCCGCGAGATCGCTTCCTATCCGCCTTATACAGACCGCTTCACCATTTATGACTCCGATGACTCGAAGACGCTGGTGAAAAACTGCCTGAAGGAGCTGAATCTGGATGATAAGCAGTTCCAGCCGAATGCGATGCAGAACCGGATCTCCTCAGCGAAGAACCAGCTGATCGATCCGAAGAAGTACAGAGAGCTGGCAGGAAGCAATTTCTTCAACCAGAAAGCAGCGGATGTATACGAGCTCTATGACAAGCACATGAAGGAGAACAATGCACTTGACTTCGACGATCTCTTATATATCACGACGAAGCTGCTCTCCATCGAGACGATCCGCAAGCGCTGGCAGGACAGATTCCACTATATCCTGATCGACGAATATCAGGATACGAACCATGCACAGTACCTGATGGCCAAGTACATCGCGGGGAAGACGCAGAATATCTGTGCGGTCGGTGATGCGGACCAGAGCATTTATTCCTGGCGCGGAGCGGATCTTCGGAATATCATGGATTTCCAGAAGGACTACCCGAAGGCAAAGCTCATCAAGCTCGAGCAGAACTATCGCTCAACGCAGACGATCCTGGATGCGGCGAATGCGGTCATCCAGAACAATCCGGGCCGCCCGTCGAAGCGTCTGTGGACGGAGAACAATGCCGGTACACATCTCAAATACTACACCGCGATCGATGAACATGCGGAAGCGAATTTCATCATCGAAACCATGCAGAAAGAGCATACGGAAAAGCACCGCCCATATGGCGATATGGCAGTCCTCTACCGCATGAATGCCCAGTCGCGTGTCATCGAAGAAGCGCTCGTCAGACGCGGCATCGGCTATACGATGGTCGGCGGGACGCGCTTCTACGATCGCGCGGAAATCCGCGACATGCTGGCCTATCTGAAGGTCATCAATAATTTCAAGGATAATATCAGCCTTATGCGCATCATCAATACGCCGAAGCGCGGTATTGGAGGGACAACGGTCCAGAAGCTCCTGGACTATGCGAATGCCGGCGGCATGTCGATGTTCGAAGGCATCATGGCCATCGAGGGCAGCGGGCTTTCTTCTGCCACGCAGCTGAAACTGACGAATTTCTCCGCGATGATTTTTGATTTCCTGAATGCGTCCACGGAAATGAATGTGTTCGAGCTGATTCAGAAGGTCATGACTGATACGAAGTATCTAGCGCAGCTGCAGGAAAGCAAGGATCCGCAGGCGCAGAGCCGCGAGGAAAACCTGGGCGAGCTCCTCTCTGTCGCGAAAGACTTCATCACCGAGCAGCCGGAAGGCGGACTTCCGGAATTCCTTGAAAAAGTCGCTCTCGTGAATGATGTCGACTCCTATGAAGGGGAAGATGATCGCGTCACGCTGATGACCATCCACAGCGCGAAGGGGCTGGAATTTCCGCTCGTCTTCCTGCCGGGCATGGATGAAGGTATTTTCCCGGGTGTCCGTTCCTTCATGGAGCCGGCGGCTCTCGAGGAAGAGCGCCGCCTCTGCTACGTAGCGATCACGCGCGCGAAGGAAGAACTCTATATGTCCAATGCCCACATGCGCACTATGTACGGTAAGATCAATTCATACATGCCGAGCCGTTTCATTGAGGAAATTCCGCCGGATCTCGTGGATAAGGTCATCACGGAAGAAGAACGTGAACGCGTGCAGTTTAAGGAAAGAAGCCGCAATGAAAGAGCGAGCCGCTTCGCCCTCTCACAAGCCTCCTCTCCCGTGAAGAAGCCGAAGGCGGTGAGCGCGCGCTATGACTGGCAGGTCGGTGATACCGCTGTCCATACCATGTGGGGCAAAGGCAAGGTCATCTCCGTCACTGGCAGCGGGAAAAATATGATCCTGAAAATCGAATTCCCGGGGAATAAGATGAGAAGCCTCATGGTGGCATTTGCGCCGATCACGAAGGGAAATGAGTGACTAGTGACTAGTGACTAGTGACTGGTGACTGGTGAATTGAATACCGACTTCGGGCATCTCTCTTTCATACCGCCAGTGCCTTATTCGCCCTTTCGGGCACCTTCCCCTCGAGGGGAAGGCTATTTATACTCAGCGGCGCTTCTATATTTTTGATGCGCCGTACTACAACCCTGAACCCATCAACCTGAACCCTTCAACCTTTTTGCTATATTTGAGACAGTCTCTTTACACGAGGAAATATCTATGGTACCGGAAGACATCAAAGAACAAGCAGAGAAACTCAAGAAAGAACTCCGCCATCACAGCTACCTGTACTATGTGCTGGACCGGCCGGAGATCTCGGATTTTGAATTCGATCACATGTACCGCGAGCTGGTGGATCTGGAGAAAGCATATCCCGAGCTGGTGACGCCGGACTCCCCGACGCAGCGTGTCGGCGGGAAAGCGTCCGATGATTTTCAGAAAGTCCGCTTCAGAAAGCCGATGCTATCGCTGGCGAATGCGTTCAACGCGGACGAGCTTCGTGATTTTGACCGCCGCGTGAAGGCGGGGCTGGGCGCAGACCATGTTGAGTACATCACAGAGCTGAAGATCGACGGGCTTTCCATGAATCTCATTTATGAGAACGGCAGCCTCGTCCAAGGCCTGACACGCGGGGATGGCCGTGTGGGGGAAGATGTGACGGCGAATGTGAAGACCATTCACACCATCCCTCTCTATATAGAGAATGCGCCGCCCTATCTGGAAGTCCGCGGCGAGGTGTACATGCCGCGGAAATCCTTCATCGCACTGAATGAAGCGCGGGATGAGGCAGGCATCATGCCCTTTGCGAATTGCCGCAATGCGGCGGCAGGCTCCCTGCGCCAGCTCGACCCCCATGTGACGGCGTCAAGAAATCTGGCTTTTTTTGCCTATGCACTCGGAGACATCGAGGGCATGGAGATCAAAAGCCAGGAGGAACTGCTGAAGAAGCTCTCCGATTTCCACTTTCAGGTGAATCCGAACTATCGGAAATGGAGCTCCATCGAAGGCGTCATCGAAGGGGTGAACGAGTGGGAAGCAAAGCGGCATGACCTTGGCTATGATACCGACGGCATGGTCATCAAGGTGAATGATTTCAGTGAGCAGCGTGCGCTGGGAGCGACGGTCAAGGATCCGAAGTGGGCGATGGCTTACAAATATCCGCCGGAAGAAGCTGAGACGCGCATCGAGAAGATCGTCGTCACGATGGGGCGGACAGGCGTGCTGACACCATCGGCGGATCTCACGCCGGTGCATCTTGCGGGGACGACTGTGAAGCGCGCGACGCTGCACAATCTGGACTTCATCCGTGAGAAAGACATCCGCGAAGGAGACTATGTCCTCATCTACAAGGCCGGTGAAATCATACCGGAAGTGGCCAAGGTCTTGAAGGAGAAGCGAAACGGCACGGAGGTGCCTTTCGAAATGCCCGCGGTCTGTCCTGTCTGCGGAGGCCCAGTCAGCCGCGTCGAGGGCGAAGCGGCTTTCCGCTGCACGAATCCGGAATGCGGCGGTGTCGTCCGTGAGAAGCTCATTCACTTTGCTTCCCGTGATGCGATGGATATCGACGGCATGGGGCCCTCCGTGGTGGATAGCCTGATCGCCTATCATCTCGTGAATGATCCCTCCGATTTCTATACCCTGAAACAGGAAGATATCGAGCAGATCGAGCGCATGGGGGAAAAGAGCGCGCAGAATCTCATCGCCGCCATTGCGGACAGCAAGGGGCGGGGGCTCGCGAAGCTGCTCTTCGGGCTGGGTGTCCGTTTCCTCGGTGAAAAAGGAGCGGAGCTCATCGCGAAGCGTTACCATACCATGAGCGCGCTCATGGAGGCTGACGCGAGCGATATACAGGAGACGGAAGGCATCGGCAAAGTCATCGCAGGCAGCCTCTTCGACTATCTGCATGACATGAAGCACCTCATGATCATCGATAAGCTCCGCAATGCCGGCGTCTCGATGGAGGAAATCGAAGAAGAACATACGGGCGGCGCTTTCGAAGGCGAGATGGTCGTACTGACCGGCAAGCTCACCCGTATGGGCCGCCGTGAGGCTTCGGATCTTATCAAGCAGCAGGGCGGTGATACCCAGAGCTCCGTCACGAATAAGACCACGCTAGTCGTTGCCGGAGAGGACGCGGGCAGCAAGCTGGAAAAAGCCAGAGCCAAAGGCATCCCGGTGATCGATGAAGAAGAATTCCTGAAACGAGCAGGACGATAAAATAAGGGAAACACTGATTCAATCATTGTCAGATTCTACGATTGAATCAGCATTTTCTTAATACATTTATTTATCTATCAAGGAGAACTATCATGAGCAACACGAACAAAAAAGTCAAAGTCCACTATGAAGGTACCTTTAACGACGGCACCAAGTTTGATTCCTCTTACGACAGAGGCGATCCGATCGAATTTCTCTGCGGCGCCGGTCAGATGATCAAAGGCTTCGATGAAGCGGTCAAGGATATGGCAGTCGGAGAAATCAAGAATATCCACCTCATGCCGGAGGAAGCATACGGCATGCCGGATCCGGACAACATCCTGACCATCGAGCAGAAGCAGATGCCGGGATCTGAAGAGCTGGAAGTCGGCGAAAAAGTGTACCTTTCCGGCCCGATGGGACAGCGTTTCCCTGTCAAGGTCACTGCCAAGACCGATACGACCATCACCTTTGATGCGAATCATGAAATGGCAGGCAAGGAGCTGAATTTCAAGATCGAGCTCGTTTCTGTCGGCTGATTTTTCTATGCAAAAAAAGCCAGTGGATGTGAATACTTTTCACACCCACTGGCTTTTTGATTGTCTGCCAGGGAAACGTTGATTCAATCGTTGTCCGAATGAATCAGCGTTTCCCTGGATCTTGACCGCTTTTCCGGTGGATCACTCTTTGACGGCGGGGAGCTTCAGCTGGCTGCCCGGTGTCAGTATGCATGCATCCCCCAGATGATTCAGCTGCTGCACTTCATAGATGTATTTTCGCACATCCATGCGATCATCGACTTTCTTTGCTGCTATATCCCAGAGCGTATCATTGTCCTGTACAGTCACGATCTCATACGTCTCTTCGCCGGCCATACTGTCTGCATTGACATTCCAGCCACATAAAAGAATGGCTGCGATCAGAATCATTACGGCTTTTCTCATGGACATCAATCCTCCATTCCATCGGTCTTTTCGTCACTCTCATCTCTGAAATTATATTACTTCATGGAAAAGGGGCGAACAAGAGAACACCAGATTAGAAATTCGGGGAGCATATATTTGGGGGTTCATGCCGAGCCGCCAGAAGCAGCAAAGAGGCATCGGGAGATGATACCGCTTCCGTGCTTCGCTTCATTCCCACTCGGCGCGGTATGCCCGATGAAAATTCCCACTGGTGGGCGGCCTTCTCGGGAAAGCAGCCATGATTTTCCCACTTGGTCATCAATCCAAATTGACTATGTTCCTGCAAAATGCTAGTATTAGTACAAATCTTATTTCACTCTCTTTGCTGCGTCTTTGGAGGCAGGAAAGAGGATTTCAAGGAAGACACAGGGATGAAGCTCTTCATCACGCTGCGTCTTCCAAGGGAAATACGGATCGGATCGATGCCCGATCGGAGTCCGTATTTCCCTGGATAAGACAGGCAGGGTATGATACTTACTTACGGGGAATCAAAAGTCGGTCTGGTGCGGAAGGTCAATGAGGATGCGATCTCGCTCTCTGTACCAGATGTATATCTTCTGGCCGATGGCATGGGCGGCTATGATGGCGGGCAGCTTGCCAGCCGTCTTGCTGTTTCTGCTGCAGAAGATTTTTTCCGGAGAAAATGCGAAGAACCGGTATCGGAAGCGCTCGTGAAAGAGGCCGTACTGTCAGCGAATGATGCGATCCTCGCTGAAAAGGTGAAGACACCGTCACTCTCTTCGATGGGGACGACGATGGTCGCCTGCGCCTTTTCTAAGGGGCAGGTCTTCTGGGCGCATGTGGGAGACAGCCGCCTCTATGTCTGGCAGGATGGCAGTCTCTCCCAAGTGACGGTGGATCACTCCTTCGTGATGCAGCTGGTGGCAGAAGGTAAGATTTCCAAAGAAGAAATGCGTCTGCACCCCAGAAAGAATGAGATCACGCGTGCGGTCGGCATCGAGCGGCCCCTCTCGGTGGATACGGGATGCTTTCCTGTGAGCGAGGGGACGCTGCTCCTCCTCTGCAGCGATGGCCTTTCCGGCATGGTCGAGGACGAGACACTCTCACGCGTGATCGGAGAGAGCCCCCTGCGTGAGCAGAAAGACATAGACGCGCTGGGCAGAAGGCTGATGGAGCTGGTCTATGCCGCCGGCGCAAAGGATAATGTGTCGGTCATTCTGGCACTTTTTGCATGAGAACGGAGGAAGGGACGGTCAGCAGCCGTGTTTTTTTCGGGCGGCTCCCTTCAGGGAAATGCTGATCCTTTCGCGGAATCAGCGTTTTCTTAGATTTCCATAACCAATAACAATAATCAATAGACGGAGCAAACAATGATAGGAAAGATTCTTGACGAACGATATGAGCTGATCAAAAAGATCGGCTCGGGCGGTATGGCCGATGTCTATATGGCCAAGGACATCCTTTTGGATCGTGTCGTGGCGGTGAAGATCCTGCACGGCAATTTCGCAGAAGATGAAGACTTCGTCCTGCGTTTCCGCCACGAAGCACAGTCCGCGGGCAAGCTCACGCATCCGAATATTGTCGGCATCTATGATGTCGGCTGTGATGGCGATATCCACTATATCGTCATGGAGTATGTGGAAGGGCAGACCCTGAAGCAGTACATCCAGTCGCATCCGAGCATTCCGATCGATACCGCAGTCCGTATCGCCATCGACATCGGAAATGCGCTCGAAGAAGCACATGACAATGGCATCATCCACTGTGATATCAAGCCGCACAATATCCTTCTGACGGGAGATGGCAAGGTGAAGGTCACCGACTTCGGCATCGCGCGCGCTATCAATTCTTCGACCGTCATCGACAAGCAGTCCATCTTAGGCTCAGTACACTACCTCTCGCCGGAGCAGGCAGCCGGAGATAAGATCACGGAGAAGACGGATATTTATTCTCTCGGCATCGTGCTCTATGAAATGCTGACGCACCATCTGCCCTTCGAAGGGGAGACAGCTGTCTCCATCGCGCTGAAGCATATGCAGGGGGATGTGCCGCGTCCGACGAAGTACAATCCGGCGATCTCGCCCATGCTCGAAGAGTGCCTTCTGACGGCGCTGCAGAAAGATCCGAATAAACGCTATGATACGGTGGGGGATTTTATTTCTGAGCTGAAAATCGCGCAGGGCTTCACCACGACCATTTACAAACCGGCTTCGCACGACTTCACGGCGATGACGCGCCCGATCCACAAAGCATCCCGGAAGCCGAAAAAAATATCCAAAGAAAGCAAGATCCTGAACTACATCGGCAATATGCCGCAGAAATACATCTGGATCAGCATGGCGGTCCTTTTCGTCTGCTGCTTTGCATGGGCCTTCTTCTCCTTCGGCAGCTTCTGGAGCAGCCAAAATGTCACTGTGCCCAATGTCGTCGGCAAGCCTGTCGAGGTCGCACAGACGACGCTGCAGAAGCTCGATCTCAAGGTATCTGTCGATGAGATCGCCAGCGACGATGTCCCTGCGGGGGAGGTCATTTCCCAGACGCCGATCGCCGGAACAAATGTCAAGGCGAAGCGCATCATCCACCTCACCGTCAGCAAAGGCGGCTCTGCGATGCTGATCCCTGACCTCAAGGGACTGACCCTTTCTCAGGCAAAGGAACGTCTCGACAAGCTCGGTCTCACGCTCGGGGCGGTCGAAAATGGCAATGATCCGGATAAGCCGTCGGAAATCATCATTTCCCAGAGTCCGGAGCCAGGCAGCAAGACGACGAAGGGGACGCGCGTCAATATCGTCATCAATATGAAGCAGAAAGTCACCATCCCGAGTGTCGTAGGCATGACGCTTTCGGATGCGAAGAATACGCTTTCTTCTTTGAAGCTGGCTGTCGGCACCATCACGGCCAGCGATGGCAGCTCGATCGATGATCAGAGTGCGGTCGTCGTCTCGCAGGATCCGGCGGCTGGTGAGACAAAGTCTGATACGGTCGTGAACCTCACTGTCGCGGCGAAACAGAGGGCCAAGAAGAACGGTACCGTGAATATTTCCATCCCGAAAGGCGGAAATCCGCGTCAGGTCGACATCCTTGTGAGCGATGACAATGGCAGGCGTACCGTATACAGTGCCAAGGCCAATCCGGGGAGCACCGTCAGCAAGGATGTCTCCGGCAGCGGCAGCGTGCGTGTACAGGTCGTCATCGACGGCTCTGTCGTACAGGACAGGGAGCTCTGATGAAAGGAATCATTCTTAAAAATCAAAACGGCTATTTCTCGATCGCAGGAGAAGGGGAGCAACTCACCCTTTGCCGCTCGCGGGGAAAGCTGAAACGGAAAACGGATATCCTCGTGGGGGATGCGGTCGAATATGAGACAGGGCTCGGCAGTGAAGGCGTCATCACGAGGGTGTATCCCAGGAAAAATGCCCTGCATCGTCCGCCCGTCGCGAATGTCGACCAGCTCGTCTTGGTGAGTGCCATCCGCACACCGGATCTCTCGCTTGGCATCTTAGACAAAATGATCCTCATGGCAGAAAATGAGGATATCGAGCCGCTGCTCGTGATCAATAAATGCGATCTGGCCAAGGAAGCCGCCCAAGAGGTACAGGCTCTTTATCAAAAAGCGGGCTATACCTGCATCCTGACCTCGCTGGTGACCGGTGAGGGGCTCGATGCGCTCAAGGCTGCCTTTCAGGGGCCTGTCATTGCCTTCTCCGGCCCTTCGGGCGTCGGGAAATCCAGTCTCCTGAATCATTTTCTGGCGCGCACCCATTTCGAGGCAGGAGCCGTCAGCCGGCACACCGGCCGCGGGCGCACTACGACCCGCCACGCCGAGCTTGTCCAGACCGAGAATGCACATTTCCTGATGGATACGCCGGGCTATACGCTGCTCGATGTGCTTCATGTCAAAGCGGACGATCTGGCGTACCTCTACCGCGAATTTCGTCCTTTCCTTGGGAAATGCCGCTTCCGCGACTGCATCCATGCGAAGGAGCCGGACTGCGCGATCCGGGACGCCGTCACGCGCGGCGATATCCAAGAAAAACGGTATCTGTCCTATCTCCATCTGTTAGAAGAAATCAAAGAATCTGAAGCGAGGAGGTTTCTATGAAAATCGCACCATCTCTCTTATCCGCTGATTTTGCCAATCTTGCGTCCGAACTGAAGGATATCGAAAAGGGCGGCGCGGATCTTGTCCATCTGGACGTCATGGACGGTCATTTCGTGCCGAATCTGACCTTCGGATGTCCCATCATCAAAGCGCTCCGAAAGCATACGACACTTCCTTTCGATGTGCATCTCATGACCGAGCATCCGGAAGTCTATTTCGAGGATCTGGCAAAGGCTGGGGTGCAGATGGTCTCCTTCCATGCGGAAGCGGCTGTCCATCATGACCGCCTCGTCCATGCCATTCAGGAAAAAGGGATGAAAGCAGGCATCGCGCTGAATCCCGGGACGCCGCTTTCTATGATCGAAGAGCTACTGCCGATCTTGGACTTCGTTCTCATCATGTCAGTCAATCCCGGCTTTGGCGGGCAGAAATTCATTTCCTACTCGCTGGATAAGATACGCAGGCTGAAGGACATGGCAAAGGCGATGCATCGGGAAGATCTTGATATCGAAGTCGATGGCGGCGTCACACCGGATAATATCCTCGCACTCGGAGAAGCCGGTGTCACCATTTCTGTCGCAGGCTCATCCGTCTTCGGGAAGCCGGATCGCAAAGCAGCGATCGAAGCTTTAAGAAAACGCTGATAGGGGTGTTTCCTTAGATTGATCGTATAGGGGAAGTCTTCGGAAGGACTTCCCCTTTTTTTTCAGGGAGGTGATGGGTATGTCCTTTGAACCTGTGCAGCTTCTTTTTCTCATCATCTGGGGATTCTTCCTTTACAAAGCTCTTTTCAAGCGGAGAAAGAGACCGCCGGCAGACCTGCCGCCGGATATCCCGCCGCAGGGAAAAAATGTGCCGCCTCCTGCCGCTGATGCAGATGGCGAGTATGACTATCAGGCGCTTCGCAAGAAAATCCTCACCACCTGGGGCAAACAGGAAGAGGCCAAAGAGCTGGATCTGCCGGACGAAATGGAAAAACCGGTCTACCATGAAAAACCTTTACCAAAGCCCCCTCTTTCTGCTACAATAAACAAAAAGGAAGTGACGGCAGAGCAGGGGCTCTCTATGCAGGAAAGAGTACGCCTGGAACAAATGCAGGCCTATATCAGACAGAAGCCGGTGAAAGAGGAGCGCGGGCATCAGGAAGGGACGCTTCCATCGGAAGAGAAGTCTGTGCCTTCCGGCGGGGAATGGACGGAAAAGGATGCCAGAGAATGGGTGCGCTATGATGCGATCTTCGGATCTCCTCGATCGAGGTCGCCATGGCAGCCGATCGGAAGGCGATGAGTTTGCATTTTGTCCTTTGGTTCGGTACAATTAGGCATATTCCGCGGTGATAAAAGAATAGGTTTTAGAAGGAAGGTGAGACGATGGATAGATTTAATGAAGAGATTTATGGGAAAGTGCTGTGGGAATGTTACCGATCGAAAGTTTACATCGTCATGCTTTCACTGATGTATGTGCTGCTCGGGGCAGGAGCGGTGATTTTGGCGATGGATGAGGATCAATTTCTCTTCTACGTTCTGGCAGTGGCAGTGATCTTTTTCTGCCTGTGGCGGATCAACCGTGTGCATCATCCGGTTGCGCTCATTTGCGAAAAGAAACTGCTTGTCGCAGTCCCTTGGTCCTTTTTCACCTTTGACTACTACATCACCTTCCGTGCGCTCTACATGCCTGTGTCGTACAAGGATGTGGCAGGCGTCTCCAGCCGGTGGAATCATCTCTATATCGGCGGCAGAGAAGAGGGGGGACTTGTCTCTCTTCCCGTACAGCTTGCTTATGTTTCCCGAGATGCCAAGTATGATTTCCAGAACTGGGTCGAAAGCAAACAGTGTGAATAAGAAAAAGAGCCGGCCCTCCGGCTCTTTTTTGATGCATTTTTCACAACGTACTTCTCATCTCCTGCTTTCCCCCTTGCAACGCCCGTCTCATTATGTTACCATAGCGCTAGTGCGGAAGTATGACGGAACCGCTGATGCAATCTGTCAACGATTGAACCCTTCTTTCGTTACTTCCCTGATCATGATTTATGAGGTGAAAAAATGGCTGCAAAAATTACGTATACGATTCAGGAAGAGCTGGGGGATCTCTCCACGGCTTCCAATGGATGGAAAAAACAGCTGACCTATACCAGCTGGAATAATAGAGGCGAAAAGTTCGATCTGCGTTCTTGGAATGAAGAACATACGGCGATGACCAAAGGTCTGACGCTGACGAAAGATGAACTGATGAAGCTTCGCGACATCCTGAATGATATCGACTTCGACAAATATGAATCCTGAGGATCCGTCCTCGCGCTTTTCCAGCCTGGAAAAAGGCTCTCCCTATGGAGAGCCTTTTGGCGTATATGGGGGATTTTTAGGCAGTCCGTCGAATCGGGGGTAGGAGTACATGCATCGGCATATATGAGGGGGCTTTTCATATCCATTAGAAATGGATATGGAAAGCGGCGATGGCATGAGAATGCCGCATTCCCCTATCTCCTTAGACCACTTTTCATCCCGCTTCGATACCAATATCCGCCCTTCGGGCGTTTCCTTAGCTCCATTTCTATTGTTTTTTGATTGACTTCACAAGTCACAGTTTTTTTACAGGAGATTACGATTTATGCAAATCCTTTCTACTGATGCTTCGGCATCGCGTACACAGCAGGCGATCCTTGTCGGGCTGGTCGGTCTGGCCGTGAACTTCGTTCTGGGCGGCGTGAAGGTATTCATCGGCTGGCAGAGCGGTTTCCTCTCTGTCATGGGTGATGGCTTCAACAACATCACAGATATGGGCTCGGTGCTCCTGCTCATGATGACTTTTTACTATGCCGCCAAACCATCCGACACAGAGCATCCTTTCGGACACGGGCGCTTGGAGTATATCAATTCGACTGTGATGGCAGCCGTCATTCTATATGTTGGTATTACTCTTGGGAAAGAATCCATCGAGAAGATCCTGCATCCCGAAGATACCCATTTTACGCCGCTTGTCGCCGGCATTCTGGTCTTCGGCCTCATCGGGAAGCTCTTCCTGGCATGGTGGTATAAAAGAGCCAGCCAAAGGCTTTCCTCCGATTCCTTCCTTGCCTACAGCGCCGACTCGCTCTCGGATATGCTCTCTACGGCAGGTGTCCTTGTCGCGACGCTCGTAGAATATTTCTTCGGCTGGCATATCGATGGCGTGATGGGCGTCATCATGTCCCTCTTCATCCTTTGGACGGGCTATGGCATCATGAAGCAGGCGGTGAATGATATCTTAGGGTCGACGCCGGATGCCGAGCTGTACAAGGAAATCAAGGAAACGATCCTCCAGTGTCCGGGCGTTTATGGTGTCCATGACCTCATTGTCCATGACTATGGCCCGGAGAACCATTTCGCGACCGCCCATGTCGAGCTCGACAGCAATCTGAGTCTCGTCGAGAGCCATGAGCTGGCTGAAAATGTCATGACCACCCTTCGTGAGAAGCTGAAGGTGCAGGCGACCATTCATGCTGACCCGAAAGCCGTATCAAATCCGAAGGAAGGCGAGTATCAGCGCGATCTCGAAGCAGCCATTTACCGCTCCGGCCTGCCTTTGTCCTACCATGATTTCTTCGCCGAAGAGCAGGGGGATACCATCCATATGTCCTTCGAAGTCCAGCTCAAGGGCGCATGCCGAAAGACAGATCAGGAAATCTACCAGGCACTCCAGAAAGAGCTTCTCTCGATCAATCCGCATTATCACGTCGAGATGATGGTGGATCGGAACTTCATCAGCGGGAAAGTGTACGGAGAAAGCCGTGAGGATCTCTTTGACAAGGGAGAGAAGAATTGACGGGGAAAGGCCCGGCCTCTCCGGTTTTCCCCTTTGCGATTTCTTACAATTATGTTACAATAGAAAGGAAATTGAGACTGACAATCGAATAGACGGATAGCGATAGAAGAAAATAGGATGAAGGAAGTGCAGCGTATGAAGAAAAAGTGCAGCGCACTGCTCCTGGCAGGATTTCTTGCTTTCGGGGCGGGGCAGATTTCGATGGCAGACTACATGGTAGGTTCCAGAGGACCGGAAGTGCAGAACATTCAGCGTCGGCTGATCTCCAATGGCTACCGCCTGAAAGCGGACGGTAACTATAACAGCCAGACTTCGGCTGCGGTCAAGAAATTCCAGTTCAAAAAGCATTTGGACGTCGATGGGATCGTGGGGCCTGCGACATACAAAGCCCTGATGGGAAAGGCAATGAGCTGGGCGCCGGAGAAATCGACACGCAAGGCGGGACACGAGGCGAATCACAAGACTTTTATGGGCATCGATGATGCGACCGTTGAGTGGCACCATGAAAACGCGATGTCTTCGACAGTGAAAGCCATCATGGAAGAAGCAAAGAAATATGTCGGCGTACCGTACCAGTTTGGCGGCACGACACCCAGAGGCTTCGACTGCTCCGGCTTCATCCAGTACGTATTCAACCGGAAGGGCATCGTTCTTCCCCGCGGAGCGGATGAACAGTATAGTGCGGGCCGCAAGGTATCTGTCAATGCACTGAAGCCAGGGGATCTTGTCTATTTCCAGACCTATGCCGAAGGCATCTCTCATTCCGGTCTCTATCTCGGTGACGGTTACTTCATCAGTGCCACGAGCAGCCAGGGCGTCGCGGTCGCGACCATGAAGAGCGGTTACTGGCATGACCGCTACATGGGAGCCAATCGCGTGCTGTGATCGGCGGGCATTTCCCTTACATTTGACTTACAAAAGGCTGTGAAGGATGGCTTCACAGCCTTTTTGATACGGCAGGGCTCCTTCTCTGCCTCCTCTTTCGTTTTTAAGGAGTATTCCATGCGTATCGCAATGATCCAGATGGCATCCGCTTCCGGTGACGTGGAGAGAAATATCAGTCGTGCTTTTTCTATGATGGAAGAAGCGGCAGAAAAGAGTGATCTCCTTGTACTCCCCGAGCTGTGGACGATCGGCTATAATTTTCATCACTTCGAAGAGCATATCCTTTCCCGCCATGCTGCGCTTCTCGAAAAGCTCTCTGACTTTGCAAGGACGCACCGTGTGACACTCTCTCCGGGAACACTTCCGATCCGTCACGGTGCTATGATACAGAATACAGGCTTCCTTTTTGCGCCGGATGGAAAGTGCATCGCAGAGTACAGCAAGCGGCATCTTTTCCAAGGGTACCTCGAAGCCAAGCTCTTTCATCCAGGGGATGCGCTCATGCAGACGAGGATCCATGGCATCCAGACGGGAATGGCTGTCTGCTATGAGTTCTATTTCCCGAAGATGTGGAGGAAAATGGCAAAGGCCGGGACGACCCTCGTCCTCGCGCCCGCTTCCTGGCCGAAGAAGCATATCCTCCAGTGGCGTGTCCTTTCCTCTTCCCGTGCCATCGAGAACGGCATCTGCATCTGCGCCGTCAATATGGCAGGTACCTATAAGGATGTCGTCCTCGGCGGACACTCCCGCTTCATCGATCCCCTGGGGCATGTCCTCGTAGAAGCGGGCGAGGGCGAGGAGATCTGCTACGCTGAGTATGACGAGGAAAAATATAAAGACCTCGGCAAAAATCTCTCCGTCGTCTCCGGCGTCGTGTATGGAAAACAATGAAAGACTTCCGGCATGAAAAACATCCGCACTTCTTTTATAGAAATGCGGATGTTTTTTTATGCGTCTTCATAGGCCCCTGCGTCAGGCTTGCGCGATGATATAAAAGAGAGACAAAGCACGCTTGAAATTAATGCTATAAACATAATTTATTATTTAGTTATTAGAGATTGCTTGCGTTTTATCAGTTATATCATTATAATGATAAAAGAGCTGACTTGTGTTTTATAAGATACGATAAAGCTCACACTTATATTTTCTGATACATAATTCGACAACTACATAGGAAACAGGACAGGGGAAGCTGGTGAGAATCCAGCACTGTTCCGCAACTGTATGGGGAGCTCTCTCATGGCAAGTCCGTCACGAGGACATGAGAAGCGAGGAACTCAGTCAGAGTGCCTGCCTGTTTCTACTGCAGGAAACCTGGCTCGTTCAAAGTCAGGGGCATGGGTTGACTCTCGAAGCCGTGCTTGCAAAAAGTGTGAAAAGGCGCAGCGCCTCACAAAAAAATGAAAAGAATGTACGGCTTCAAAAGAGCACCGCTGGGGAGAAACCACGCAGCAGAGCCTCTTTGCGAGATCAGACCTATGATTTTCCTGAAAATCGAAAAGCTATCGAATGAATAGCCGCAGATACAGAGCGTGCTTTGTGGTGCCATGAAATGAGTACACAGCACAGCCTGTTTTTCTGCGGCTTTTTTGTATCGGTCGGAGAGACGGTGATGAGGAGAAAGCACCGTTTCTTCAGGGAAGAGAGGTACATATGATGAATAGGAAACACTATTTACACATCTTAGGTACGGCCGTGGTGGCGACGCTGTGCAGCATCACGAACAATTTTTCGGGGGGGGTAGCTGCAGCAGAGGCGTTGTCTGCTTCCGATGCTCCGGAATTTGAACTGGCTGGAATCACTGTCGAAGCGAAACGCCCGGATTGGGAATCCAAACTCTCTCCAGGTACCGTCACTGTCATTCGTCCAGAAGAATATAAGGGTGAGCAGAAGGATCTTCCTGATTTACTGAAAATGGTCCCGGGCGTGCATGTGCGTGAAGTGAATGGCAAGGGACAGTATACCGTCGTCACTGTTCGTGGTTCTACCGCAGCACAGGTCGGCGTCTTTGTCGATGGTGTCATGACGAACCTCGGCGGTGATGCAGCCGTGGATATTTCCACCATTCCTGTCAAAAATGTAGAACGCATCGAAGTCTACCGCGGATATATCCCAGCACGTTTTGGCGGGACCTTCATCGGCGGTGTCATTAACGTGGTGACAAAGAAACCGACAAAGGCGAATATCTCGGCAGAACTCGGCAAAGCCTCTTTCGGAGGAAAGAGCGCCAGCCTGGAAGTGGTGAGCCCGCTCGCCTCTGGCAGCTTACTCGTAGGCCTGAACTATGAAGCAGCGAAAGGGGATTTTCCGTATCATAACTATTCTATGGACTCAGATATAGCAAGGGCGTCTTACAGAAAAAGTTATGAAAATGCTTTGCGTGGTGTAGAAGCTTATACTAAGATGACGGATTCAAATACATTTCATAAAACTAATATTGATAGCCTGTACAATAACGGAGAAGGGAGTATATCAAAAGATGTATATGACAGATTTGTAAATAGTAGTGGGCAAGTCGATAGTGATGACTGGTTAGACTTTGTCCGAAGCGGCGGGCTGATACAGGCGGAAATTGAATATGCAAAAGAAAAGGCGAGAGCAGAATTTACGGGTTCTACGTCTTGGGATAATAAGTATGTAGAAGGTAATGAAGCCTTTTTAAAGGATGCAGCAAACTGGTATATGAAAAATAATGCCAACTTTGCTGATCGGGTAACTAGGTATCACAGGAACGTTGAAAAATTGGGGGAAAAATATAAAGATGATCCAACAACTTTAGCCGCTAAGATTAAGAGGCAGGATGAATCATTAAAAAAAGATCTTTTAAACCTGTATCTAAAGCCGGATTGGGAAAATGCAAATGGTTCCGATGGGTATTTCAAAAACAACCCTGAGGCCAAATCTCAAGTAGAGAATAAAATCTACGAGGAAGTTGATAAAAAAGCTGCTGCAGAAATTGACCGTATAAAAAATGGTGAAGCAACGCAAAAAGATAAGCTTGATACCAATGGGACAGTATATAGAGACCTAAAGTATAAATTAAGCGAAGAAGAGCTGCGAGTAAAAAATGCGGAAGCCTTAGAAAAAGCGAAAGCAGAGCGACATAGAAAGTACAACGACAGAAAAAATATCAGCAGTTTGATCAAATGGCAAAATGATAACTGGATGGTAAAAGCTTCCTATAATCATATCAACCGACATTTACCGGATTCTCTTTGGGGAATGGAACAGGTCGCTTTCAATGGATGGGATGTGGGAGCTGGAACAGATGTATATGACCATTTTTTTGCAGATAGCAGAAAACAAACTATGGATACTTACGATTTGATGCTACAAAACCGTCAGCAGCATGGTCGATTAGAATGGGGCTGGTTTGTAGATTATCAGCATCAGAAAAAAAAGTATAATGCTGAGCACAAATTGTACTATCCATGGGATGAAAATGGAAATGAAATTCCAGAGTTGTCTGCTAGTTCAGAAGCGGATACATGGAGAAATTCTGTATTGAGAGGTTGGAGCCAATATAATTCCAATAAGTATAATCTGCAGATGGACGGGAGCTATAAACTGTCTGAAAGACAAATCTTAGAATTTCAAGCCAATTATTCATACGAAAAAATGAACATTGATGGACATAATATGTACAGGGCTTTGAACACGAAAGAGCTTTGGGAATGGTTGGCTCCTACCTGGCGTGTACGAAACCGATATGAGCAAAAAATTTTGAATATCCAATTGCAGGATACCATTACCTTGGATAAAAAAGCCTCCTGGTTCCTTACGCCATCATGGAGATTCAATTCGTCTACTATTGTTGGGTATAGTGATTCTAAGAATTTTAGTGCTAATCCAGATAATTCTGCCAATGCCTTCAAGTGGTTTCACCCACGCGATAGCCAAAGAGACAGGAAGGGTACCTGGCAGTTGGCGTTAAAGAAGAATGTCAACGATAATCTGACTTTTCGCATGACGGGCGGAACTTACTATCGACTGCTTAATATGTATGAAATTGCAGGAGATGGTGCAGGGATTTTGCCGATGCCGCATAAAGGATGGGATACAGCAGCTTTTCCTCAGCCGGAATATGGAAAACAGTTTGACTTCAGTACGCTTTGGAATGGCAAATTCGGAAAATCAGATGCTTATGTGACATTAACTTATTTTTGGCGAGATACACAGCGAATGCTACAACTGCGTCGAATGGCTAAAGACTTCTTCTCATATACCAACGATAGCAAAGGCAAAGTCCATGGATTTGAATTACAAAGTGGCCTAAAATGGGATCATTTTAGTGTAGACTTAGAAGCTACTTATACTAATACTCATGCCATGGCAAAAACTGATAAGAATATACCTGGCGGAGATGATGTTTGGTATGAATCGCGGGCTACTTATCAACCTGAATGGGAAGGAAATGTAAGACTATCCTGGTTCCCAAGTCCTAAGTTTACACTTTTTAGTGAAGCACACTATATCGGAAAGTTCTACACATATACCCTTGATGGAATTGCGTCAAAGAGCAAATTTGATCTTGGATGCCCAACGCCAAGTACGACTGTTGTTAATGCTGGCATTAAGTTGCAGCCCAATAAAGCATGGCAATTTACTTTGGGATGTAATGACATATTTAACCAAAATCCTAAGCAAAAAATATTGATAGGAGATGATATGTATATAAATCCAGCTTGTCCATTACAAGGAAGAACCTATTATGCAACTATTCATTATGAATTTTAAAGTATGAAAGGATGGATTGCTATGTTAAAAAATAACTTTACCAAAATGAAACAGGCGATAATCGTTGCTGCATTGATTACAGGATCTACCTGGGGATTGCAATGGAAACTGAATGCAGGTATCCGCTATGCATTCTAAGGTCTGTCAGGCTTTCATTTTTCTCTTCTTTTCTGTTCTTCTGTGTCCATTCCTTTCTCCAAGGGTGGATGCAGAAGAATCCCCTGCGGGGGATACTCCCCAACCCATCTATGAGATGAATGCCAAAGAACAGCTCACGCCGGAAGAGGAATATGCTATGCAGTGGGGGGATGTCTTTGTCAGTGATCTGGCAGAGTATAGTCTGAATGTGAAAACAGGGCATTTAAATCCGGATGATCCCAATGAGTTAGTCATGAACGTTCGTGCTATTTATAAAGATAGAAACGTACTGGAACGATTGAAGAAGCAATATGCAGACAAACTGCAAGGGGAGAGTCTGCCTATCTGTAATGAGATGGAATTGCATTTTCATATGCACGAGGAGGAATACGCCATCACGCAGGTGAAGATTTATGACCAGAAACATCAGCTGATCAGTGAAGCGAAGCGGGAACCAATATATAAAAAAATTCCATCTAATTCTTTTGTTCAGGCTATGTACCGCATCGGGGAGCGGTTTGTAGAGTACCAGAAAAGTGTAGGAAAGAAAAGTGAACAGCAGGCAGCCCATCGTTAATCTGCCTTTCCTCTAAGTGTTTTCCCGAAGGCTTGTCTAGGAGGTGGCCTATGTTTCAGACAACGATAGCATATTTCATGAGAGGCGGGCCGTGTATGTGGCCTTTGCTCCTTTGCTCTATGGCTGTGGTCTTTATCGCGGTAGAGCGGATTCTCTATTATCGGAAGGCGATTTCTCCAGAGGCCTTTGTCTTACAGTTTTGTCAGCTGATGAATGCGGGGAAAAGGAAGGAAGCCCGCGATATGGCGGGCGTTGTGAGGGGGGATGCGGCTTCTCTGGCCTGCCGGGTCATCGATGAGGCGGGTCTTTATGGAGAAGCAGTGGAATCGGTCACCTATGAATTGGCGGATCGCGCTGTCGAGCGTCTGGAAAGTCATCTGGACTATCTAAGCGTGGTCATAGGTCTTTCGCCGATGCTGGGGCTTTTGGGGACGATCACGGGGATGATGGGGACTTTCGCCTCGATGGCGGGCCAGATGACGAATACGGCGGGTGTCACTTCGGGGCTGGCTGAAGCGCTGATTACCACCATTTTCGGGCTGATCATCGCGATAGCGGGGACTTGTGTCCATGCGTATCTGTCTCATCGCTGCAGGAATGCTTCGCTGAATCTGGATACCATCGCGGAAGTACTGGCTGCCAGGCTTAAAGAAGGCGAGGGATCAAGATGAGACGGAGAAAAAGGAATCTTTCCACGGCGCCGGGATTGATGCTGAGTCCGATGATCGATCTCATTTTTCTGCTGCTCGTTTTCTTTGTCGTCAGTACCATGTATATGTCAAATATACAAACGATCCCTGTCGTCCTTCCCAAGGCGGAACATAGTGAACATGTAAAGAAGAGTGGATGGACTGTCACTGTCAAAGCGGATGGGACGCTGTATCTGGCGGATGAGCGGATCACAGAGCCGCTTCTGCTGGAGCGGATGCGGCAGGCGGCAGCGAATGATCCGGATTTTGCTGTCATGCTCCGCGGAGAGAAAGAGGCATCTTATGATATCATCATGCATCTGCTGGATGCATGCAAGGGTGCTGGCGTGACCCGCTTCTCTTTGGCCACTGATCGATAGAAGATGGTCATTCCTGTTTTCTGACGGTTGTTGTGTAAAAACAAGGCGGTAAAAAGGAAGGGAGGGGCGTGCGTTGGAGCAGCAAACGAAGCGGTATGGCATCAGTCTGGCTGTCACTGTTCTGTGTCATGCGGGGGCGGCTCTATGGCTGGGGATGGCCGGATTTCTATTTCTGAAACCGCCTGTTTCTCAAGAGCCGATAGAAATCGTCCTGAATACGGGAGGACAGGCTGGCGGTGGACAAAAGGCGCTTCCTTCCCCGGTAGAAGAAACGGCGGAGATGGATCATCCATCTCTATCGACACAAGAGGAAGAACCCACGACAGAGGATGTGACAGAAGATTTCCCTATCATGGAAAAGCAGGAGGATCCTGTAGTAGAGGAAGTCTTTCAGCCTGCGACCTTGCCTGACACGAAGGCTTCGTCCTCAGCTTCGGGCACTGAAATGGCTGCTTCTCTATCTGGGGCAGGAAGTGGATCGGGAAGCGGGGAAGGCGATGCGACGGGGCAGGGAGCTGACGAAGGGGAAGGCAGCGGACAGGGTGATGGTGAGGGATCTGGTTCTCAGAGCGGCGTCCCTGTCACGCCTCCGTCGGTTGTATCCTATGTGGAGCCGGATTATCCCGGACGAGCCATGCTGGATGGTACGTCCGGGGTCGTGCAGGTGCGGATCACCGTCAATGCCACCGGCGGAGTCGATGCGGTCTCTGTATCCGGCAGTTCCGGCAGTGCGGCTTTGGACCGGGCGGCGGTCGAGGCGGTCTATCGCTGGACTTTTTCGCCTGCTTTGGATACGCATGGCCAGCCTATGGCTTGCACGATCTATCTGCCGGTGAATTTTAAGATACGATGATCTATGTTTCCTAAAAGCTGGCGTGTCATGTCCCACATGCGCGCCGGCTTTTTCATTGCAGGGATACATCATCTTTGCTACAATCGTAGTAGGTTTATTAGATATGGATTGGTCAGATATAAAGGAGCTAATATGGCAATTCTGGAGCAGGCGTCCGTTTTAACAGATGCGATCCGTCCGGTCCCGGCAAAGGAGCTGGAACAGCGGCTGGAAAAATTTCGGAAACTCATGGATGCGCGTCATCCGGACTGGGAGATGGCGGTCATCAGTCACAAGGTAGCGATGTACTATTTCACGGGGACAATGCAGGAGGGAGCGCTCATCATCCGTCCGTCGGATGCGGTCCTGTGGGTGCGGCGGAATTTCACGCGCGCTTCGAATGAGTCTCATTTCAGTGATATCCGTCCGATGCGGAGCTTCCGCGAGGCGGCGGCTCTTTATCCGCATGTCCCGCAGGGGATCTACGTGGAAACGAAGAAGACCACACTGGACTGGATGAAGCTCTTCCATAAGCATTTTCCTTTTGAAACGGCGCTGCCACTGGATGATGTCATGCAGGATCTGCGCCTTCGGAAAAGTGCCTATGAAATCGCGCAGATGGAGCGTTCGGGAAGTATCCATGAAACGGTTTTGGATGTCGTCGCACCGAAACTCCTCCATGCGGGCATCAGTGAGGCGGAGCTTGCCATCGAGATCTACAAGGAAATGGTGCTCCGCGGTTCTCATGGTACGGCGCGCTTCAATCAGTCTCTGGGGGAAGAGGCCGTCGGGCTGGCGTCCTTCGGTAAGAGTGGTCTTGTCCGCACGGGGTTTGACGGCCCGGGAGGTACGGATGGGACCTGTATCGCGGTGCAGTCCATCGGGAATGCTTTCCGCCGCTTGAAAGAGGGACGGCTCGTCTATCTCGATATTCCCTGCGGCTTTGATGGCTATCATACAGATAAGACGGTGGTCTACTACTTTGGGGAGCTGGCGAAGAATTCGGAGGCGGATGCCATTCTCAAGGCGCAGGAGGAGTGTCTTCGTCTGGAGGAGGAGGTCGTCTCTTTGATGAAGCCGGGGGAATCGATCGAGAATTTATATCTAAAACCGATGGACAAGTTTCAAAATATATATGGGGATGATTTCATGAACGGGGGCAAATTCCTCGGACACAGCATCGGGCTCGTGATGGATGAAGCTCCTGCTCTGGCAAAGGGCTTCAAGGAGGTGCTCGAGCCCGGTATGACGTTTGCAGTCGAACCGAAAATCGCGCTCCCGGGGCTCGGCATGGTCGGGACGGAAAACACCTATGTCATCACAGAAAAAGGAACACGCTCTCTCACGGGGCGGTCGTATCCTTTGAGAGAAATCCACGGCTGAGCCGGGATCCTTTTGAATTTCCCATAAAAAAATGCCATGCGGATCCGTCGGGATCTGCATGGCATTTTTTATGGAAAGCCGTATTCTCTTAGTCATCCTCGTCCAGCCACTCGACCTTGCCTGTTTCTATATCGTATACAGCGCAGGCGACCTGTTCCTCTCGGAGCAGAGGATCCTTTTCCGCGGAAAAGGCAGCGCGGATCTCCTTGCCGGCGCAGAGGACATTCAGATGGCAGGCCGCACGAGGATCTTTTTCCTCACCGATGGCTTTCCGGATGGTATCTACGATATAGCGGATGTGTCCGTCGGCTTCGCCATGGAGCGCGGCCTGCACGGCGCCGCAGCCGGTATGGCCAAGGATGACGACGAGGGGCGTTTTCAAATGGGATACGGCATACTCGATGGAGCCGAGCTGGTGGGCGTCGATCACATTTCCAGCGATGCGGATGGTGAAAAGCTCACCTAGACCACAGGAGAAGATGACTTCGGGGATGACGCGGGAGTCCGCACAGGTGATGACCACAGCGCGGGGAGACTGCCCGCCGGTCAGGGCGAGACGTTTCTCCGGGGAGATGTCTCCGGCAAAAGCACCGCTCTTTACATACGCGGCGTTTCCTTCTTTGAGTGTTTGCAAAACAATTTCTGATGTATGCACAGCTGCCTCCTTGTCCTTGACTACATGCTTATATACTACACCTTTTTATCCGGCATGCAAAGGAAGCGGCAGAACCAGCGGTGCGAAAAAGGGCATAAAAAAACATCCGGAAAAGGCTTCCCACCTATACCCGATGCAGGCGGAGCTCGGAATCGGTGACGGTCGTCCATGGACACCGAAGTGCGGGAGAACCTGTGCTATCGTCGGAACCCGGCCTCGCAGAGGATAGGGAAGTAGAAAAGCCATGCTTCCGGATATTCATTTTTTCTTGCTTGTCAGCCTAAAATGGGCATCGGCAGCAGGCTGTACGCTTCCGCTGACCCATCCGATGACGCACGGTGCATATGGCAGATCTGCCCCTTCCGGTGCGGCCCTCCCTGTGATCTCGTAGCGCTTAGAGAATTCAGAAGATCGGAGGAGCCGTCCATTCGGGGAACATGTTCAAATATGTCCATGCTTCATAACTATATGGTACTACGTTCTAAAGAAAAATGCAAGTGAGGAAAGAAGTGTGACGCAAGATGTAGTTTGTTTTATGGATTGCAACAATATCAAATATACCATTCTTACAGTAAATACAGAGGTTTAGATGATGTATACTGTTTGGCTGTTGGTGACTGGCGTCTTAAAGTAACCAGAGATTAGGAGCCTCAAGTGACTAGTGACTTGATAATGCTTTCGGGCATCGCCCCATATATACTCGCGGCGAAGCCGCCACCTTCATTCCTAATTCCTAATTTAAGCAGAGCTTTCATCTGCCATCGGAGAGGGCGCGCGGTGCATGATGTTTCATGCACCGCGCACTTTTTTTATGCATCTTTCTTCGAATATGTTAAAATAAGAAGGTAGTGTAAAAATCATTTCATTTCAAATACGGGAGGCTCATCATATGGATGATCTGATCATAGTAGACTGTCAGTATGATTTTATCGATGGCACGCTGGCCTGCGCTCACAGCCATGAGGCAGTGGCATGGCTGGTCGATTTCATCAATACGCATGAAGTGCGCGCGCTGTATACGTCTGACTGGCACAGTGAGACGAATGGATCTTTCAAAAAGAATGGCGGCATCTGGCCGGTTCATTGCGTGGCCGGCACCGAGGGGGCGGCGCTCGATCCCTCTTTCGCGCGGGATATCAAGCGGGAAGCGAATCGTCCATCGAAGGAAAATCTCTTCCTCAAAGGGGTGAGAGATGATGTCGAAGAGTACTCTGCTTTCCATGGGGTGAACGCGGAAGGAAAGGCGCTGCATGACGTCGCTTCCTCTCATGTCTATGTGGGCGGTATCGCTTCCGAGTACTGCGTGAAGGAGACGGTACTGTCTCTGCTGCAGTCAGGCCGGAGTGTGACGCTTCTGGTCCCCGGTCAGGGCTGGGTCGCTGAAGAGGATCATAAAAAGGCGCTTGAAGAGCTGAAAGCCCTCGGGGTCAAGCTGGTGAAAGCCTGAACTTCGCACCACCAGCAGCTCCGAGAGTGGCACGGAAGGAGGATTTTCATGGAAGAAACCATCAAAGATGTCGGTGAATTCGGTCTGATCGATCGCATCGCGAAGGATCTCATCTATTGGCCGGAGCTGGTCGTGATCGGCTCGGGCGATGATGGGGCAGTGTACAGGGTGCCCTCGGGCTATGATCAGGTGATTTCTACCGATACAATGGTGGAAGGGATCCATTTCATCAAGAAGACGATGCATCCTTCCGATGTCGGATACAAGCTCTGCGCTTCGAATTTCAGTGATATGGCAGCGATGGGCGCAGAGGCGATCGGATTCGTCATCTCGGCGGCGCTCCCTGAGGATCTTCCTGTATCCTGGGTGGAGTCGCTCTATGAAGGGATCCGCGCGTGCTGCTCATCCTATCGTGTGAATCTCTTGGGCGGCGATGTCACGGGCTCTCCCTGCGGGGTCATCCTCACGGGGACGGTGGTCGGCATGGTGCCAAAAGGGCGTGCAGTCACGCGAAGCGGGGCGCGCGCAGGTGATCTGGTCTTTGCGACGGAGACGCTGGGTGACTCGGCCGCCGGACTCTCTGCGCTCCTTGCGGGGTTTTCGGAAGAGTATCCCTCTCTTTGTGAGCGCCACCAAAGGCCGCGTCCGCAGATCAGGCTCGGCAGCGCACTGAGAGAAGCCGGCGCGACGTCTTTGAATGATGTCTCGGACGGGCTTTCTTCGGAAATCAATGAGATCGCCAAAGCGAGCCAAGTAGAAATCGAGCTTTTCCGCGAGAAGATCCCGATTTCCGCAGAAGCTGCAAAGCTGGGCGCGTACCTCGCAAAGGATCCGGTGGACTGGGCGCTCACGGGCGGCGAAGACTATGAACTCATCGGGACGATTTCGGAAGAGAATTTCCGAAAATTGGATCCATCCCTTCCGATTTCTGTGATCGGGCAGGTCGTCAAATCTGGCGGGGGATGCGTGTATCTCTCGGATCGAGGAAAGCGGAAGAAGCTCGCTGCCAAAGGGTACGATCATTTTAGGTGACTGGTATTTCGTTTTCTAAATAACTGTCATTTAAGTCAACTTCCGAATTAAGTTAGGAGTTAGGAATGAAGGTACGGCGCATAAAATCAGGAAGCGCCGTGGAATTTTATATAAATAACAGACAAGTTGTTTTATATAATGTGGAGTATTGGGGCGCTATATGAATTGTGTGCCCCTTCCACCCCTTCTTACTTCTAACTTATTTCCAGAAGTTGACAATAGGGAGTCGCTGATTAAATCGCAGAGTCAGATTTAATCAGTGTTTCCCTAGTCACCGGTCACTTGCGATCCGGCGAAGTCATAAGTATAGAATATATCAATCCACGATAGGCATTTTGAAAGGAGAAGAACGATGTACACACTGGTAGTCATTCGTCATGGAGAAAGTGAATGGAATCAGAAGAATTTATTCTGCGGCTGGACGGACGTCGAGCTGACGGAGAAAGGCTACAGCGAAGCGCGTGAGGCAGGCCGCCTGCTTGCTAAGGAAGGCTTCACCTTCGACAAATGCTATACGTCTGTACTGAAGCGTGCCATTCATACGGCATATACGGTGCTGGATGAAATGGACCTCACCTGGATCCCGGTCGAGAAGAATTATCACCTGAATGAGCGTCACTACGGGGCGCTGCAGGGGCTGAACAAGACGGAAACCACGGATAAATATGGCGCAGAGCAGGTGCATCTGTGGCGCCGCTCCTATGATGTGCGTCCGCCGGCTCTTTCGGCAGATGATCCAAGAAGCCCGGAAAACCAGGCGCCGTATCAGAAATTCAAGGATGAAGTCCAGCTGCCTCTGACAGAATGCCTGAAGGATACCGTCGCACGCGTGGCACCGTACTTCGAAGAAGTGATCCGTCCGGAAATCGCAAAGGGCGAGAAAGTCCTGATCGCAGCCCATGGGAATTCCATCCGCGCGCTCCGAAAGCACCTCGAGAGGATCTCGAATGAAGAGATCGCAGGCATGAATGTACCGACCGGTGTGCCGCTCGTGTATCATCTGAACGAAGACTTCACGGTGCATGATGTAAGCTACCTCGGCGATCAGGATGCCATCGCGGCAAAGATCAATGCGGTCAAAAACCAGTCGAAGGGGTCTAAATAAGGAAACGAGTTCTATAGCTTCAATAGGTTCAAAGGGGACAGTGCAGCGCGCCGATACTATACTTGCGGCGAAGCCGCTGCCTACTCCGCTGAACCCTCAGAACCCATCGAACCTGATTTCTAGGGAGGTGTCCTATCCGTTCATGATGGAAGCATGGAATAAAGAAAGTGAAATGCAGGGAGCCTTGCAAAGTCTGCTCATCATGGAAGGCGGCGCGATGCGCGGGCTCTTCACAGCCGGCGTCTTGGACGCCTTCATGGAGGAAGGACTGTATTTCCCCTGCTCTATGGGGATCTCGGCCGGTTCCATGCAGGGGCTGTGCTATCTGGCACACCAGCGAGGGAGAAGTCTTCGGATGAACACCCGATTTGCGAAGGATCCGCGCTATATGGGACTTCGGCATCTGGTGAAGCGGGGGAGTTATTTCAATTTTCACTTCATCTTCGGCGAGCTTTCGGAGTCGATCGATCCCTACGATTTTCCAGCCGCGGAAAAGGCGAAGGAGACGCTCTACATCATCATGACGGATGCCTTCACGGGAAAGCCGGTCTACGTGTCGAGCCGCTCGTGTACGGTCAGGGAATTTTTCAAGATTTCAGAAGCCAGCTGCTCGATCCCGCTTTTCTCAAGGCCTGTCCCCCTGAAGGACAGCGTCTATGTAGACGGCGGGATCGGCATGCCTTTTGTTCCGCTGCCCGAGGAGCTTCCCGCGCCCTGCCGAAAACCGGTGTACATCCTGACGCGCGACAGAAACTATCGCAAGAAACCGGTGCCTGCCGGATTTCATGCGCTGCTCTCTCTGCTCTATGGGAAAGACTATCCGCGGGTGGTCAGGGAAATGTGCGCCATCCCCGCGATATATAATGAAAAAGTAGAAAAGCTCCTTTCTCTGGAAAAAGAAGGGCGCGTCTTTGTCATCCGTCCGAAGAAGCCTGTCGTCGTATCACGGACGGAGAAGGATGTGGAGAAGCTCCGCTCGCTCCACCGAGAGGGCTATGAGGCAGGTCTTGCCTGTCATGAAGATCTGATGAGGTGGCTCCATGAAACATGAGGTAGTACTACATACAAAGAGCGTGGATGAAACGATGGCGCTTGGACGGTTTCTCGGAACAGCAGCGGTGAATGATGAATTCATCGCCCTGTCCGGAGATCTGGGCGCCGGCAAGACCCATTTCGTGCAGGGACTCGCTGCCGGCATGGGAATTTCCGGCGTTATCGGGAGCCCGACATTCACGATCATGAATTATTACGAGGGCGCGCTTCCCCTGAAGCACTTTGATTTCTACCGCCTGCATCGAGAAGAAGAGCTCTATGATATCGGGTGGGAGGAATACAGCATGGGCGGCGTGACGGTCGCTGAGTGGGCAGACATGTTTCCTGATGTCGTGCCGCCGGAAGCGATCCATATAGACATCCGTGTCCTCTCGGAAACAGAAAGAGAAATCCGCATCACATGGAGCGATGCCGCTCCGGATGCGATCGTAAAGGAGATTACACATTATGCTTCTAGCCATTGATACCTCTTCCCTTGTGCTGTCGTGCGCGCTGGCGGAAAAAGACCGGCTCGTCGCAGAATGGACGGTGCAGAAAAGACTGACCCATTCCGAGCAGCTCATTCCGCATCTGGATGCCATGATGAAGGAGGCAGGCGTATCTAAGGAAGACATCACGGCCATCGCCGTCTCCATCGGGCCTGGTTCATTCACCGGACTGCGCATCGGCCTTGCGACAGCGAAGATGGCAGCCTATATCTGGAAAGTACCGATCGTAGGGGTCGATACGCTGGAGTCACTGGCGCGGAATATGGAGGGGGCCGAGGCTTTCATCCTGCCGCTCGAGGATGCCCAGCGAGGCCATGTCTATGCGGCGCTCTACGGCGCTTTTGACGAATTCTGGAAGGAAGCACCGGAAGAGGCGGCGCCAATTGATGATGTCATTGCGGCGGCCCTCCGTCATGGAGGCCCTGTCATCGCGGTCGGTGAATGTGCCGATACGTATAAGGAAAAGCTGGTATCCGCCGGTATCCGCGTGGCAGCGCCGCACAGCCGCCTTGCTAGAGCCGGCAGTGTCGCAAGAGCAGCCTGGGCAAGACTGGAAAAGGGCGAAAAGGATGATCCGCTCTCCCTTCTTCCGAATTACATTCGCCGCAGTGAGGCAGAGGTCTTATGGGAAAAGCTGCACGGGAAATCCTGATCCGCGAAGCAGAGGAAAAGGATGTGTCTGCCATTTATGATATCGGCTGCCTCTGCTTTTCCGATGCGTGGCGCAGGGAAACGGTGCATCATGATCTCATGGAGAATGAGCACAGCTTCTACCTTGTGTCCGAAGAGGACGGGAAAATCACAGGTTATGGCTGTTTCTGGTTCATCGCAGGCGAAGGCCAGCTTGTGAATATCGGCGTCCGCCCGGAAAGCCGGCGTCAGGGCATCGGACGCATGCTCCTTCAAAAGGGCATCGAAGAAGCCCGGATGCGCGATATGCAGACGATGTTTCTCGAAGTCCGCGTGAGCAATCTATTCGCGCAGAAAATGTATGAGACCTTCGGATTCAAAAATCTGGGCCTCCGAAAGAAGGTCTACGAGCTGCCCGCCGAGGATGGGTACGTGATGGAAAGGGCGCTGTGAGAAAAGGATACGTAAAAACTAAGAGACAGTGAGACCTTCAAGGCATCCTGCCCTCCTTCGGGCCATGCGATTCAGGAAATCGTGAAGGCGCCGCGCCTTCGGCCATTTCCCGTACGCCTATGTTCGGGAATCTATTCCATACCATAAACATAAAAATAAGGAGTCAACATGAAAATACTAGCCTTTGAATCGAGCTGCGATGAGACTTCCTGCGCAGTCATCGAAGATGGGCGTCATATCTTATCCGATGTGATCTCCACCCAGGTGCCGATTCATAAGAAATTCGGCGGTGTCGTGCCGGAGATCGCTTCCCGCCACCATATCGAGGATGTACTTCCTGTCGCCATCGAAGCCCTCGAAGAAGCGCATCTGGACTGGCAGGATATCGATGCCATCGCCGTGACGCAGGGGCCGGGGCTCGTGGGCGCGCTGCTGGTCGGTGTCGCCGCAGCGAAATCTGCTGCTTGGGCACTCGGGAAACCGCTGATCGCCGTCAACCATATGGAAGGACATATCTTTGCGAACCTTCTCCAGTATCCGGATCTGGAGCCGCCGTTTCTGTGTCTGGTGGTCTCCGGGGGCCATACCATGATTGTAAACGTGCTGGACTACACCAAAATGGAAATTCTGGGTACGTCCCTGGACGACGCGGCGGGGG
>OIXL01000098.1_pt1 | contig 50104 bp, 47 predicted proteins | sample 1587761 | NCBI WGS metagenome assembly OIXL01 (sample SAMN03283246) | human gut metagenome | biome: human-associated habitat; material: feces | host: Homo sapiens | place: Peru | collected 2012 | reverse complement strand
AAACGAAGAGGCAGTTCACTGGAATGCCAAAACTGCTTTTTCGTTTACCCCATCATCGATTCTAACCTAAAGAATTTCTTTATGAGCATCAACAAATCATTTTAATACACTTAAATGCATGAGTCTTTTACAGCACATGATAATACGGACAAATATCCTCATATGTTCCATCTTTCATTCTGAAACCGCCCGGTATCGTGCCAAGCTGTACAAATCCAAGTCTCTCATAGAGATGGCGCGCGTGTATGTTTGATGCAACAACCGCATTAAACTGCAATACTCCAAATCCATGCTCTTTGCCCTGAACTAGTATATTGGATAATAAATAACTGCTATATTAAATTGAAGATGCTTCAGCTTCGCTGATTTTATCCATTTTATATTTCCAATGATAAACTACTGGCTCGCGGTTAACTTCTTTAAAATACTGGTAAATTCGTTCTTCCAATTCCTGTTTGGTTTTGACACGAATTCCACGCAGCATTTGTTTAGTCATCTTGCTAAAGAAACTTTCAATCATGTTTAACCAAGAACCATGCTTTGGTGTGAATACAAATTTAAACCGACCTTTTGGCATCGTATCCAAAAATCGCTGTGTTTCTTTGGATGTATGTGCTGAGTGGTTATCAAGAATGATTCTGATGGTATCCTGCAATGGATATTTTTTGTCCAGTATTTTTAGAAATTCAATAAAGTCAGAACTCTTGTGTGTTTCACTTACCAATGGGATGGCTTCTCCTGTAAGAAGATCGATACCAGCTAATAAAGAAAGTGTTCCCAGACGTTTGTATTCCGCATCCCGATATACCTCGCCATTTTCTGTTGTCGGGCGTAAATCCGGTGCTGTATTGGAAATTGCCTGTATGCCTGGTTTTTCATCATATGATACCGTGATTGTCAGTTTATAATCATCTGGAACAATGAGTGTACCATTTTCATCAAACTGCATTTCAATCTGCTTGTAAACCAAGAGAACTTCATGCATTTTTGATTCAAAATCTGGATCTCGCTTCTCACAATAATACCTGATTTTGAATGGTTTGGTATCCTGTTCCTTGAGGAATTTCTGAATATAAGGTTTAGTAATGGTTGTAAGTCTTGGATATCCTGCTTCTTCTGCGTGTTTCTGAATATGCTTATGAAGAGCATTTAAAGTCCAAAGTTCCTGTGCATAGCCAAGTTCCACGGGTCTCTGACAAGCAAGATTGATGATCCATGCTTTTGCATCATCTGTAATTTCAGATGGGCGTCCGGGGCGCTGAGTATCAAAAAGAGCTTTTTCAATACCGCCCTCGTAATATTTAGAAACACAAAGCCGTACGGTTGCTGAACTAACGGCAAGTTTTTCAGCGATATCGTTGAAAGTCATGCCATCAGATTTATATAATAAAATTTTGGCACGATCTACAATTTGTGCCTGAATTGTTCTTTTTTTGATAATGTTTTAAGGTAATCTTTGTCTTCCTCTGACAGAGTAAGATATGTTCTTCTCATAGCGTTCATCCCTTTCTTAGATAACACTATTATACCACACATTATCCTCAAAATATATAGTAGTTATTTAATTTACGTTATACTAGACAGTCCTTTACCAGTTTTTCTCCGATATGAAGTCCCCTTGCCGCCCTGTCAACCGCATAGCTGGCATTGCAGATATGTCCGCAACGTCCCACATTGTTTGGATGTAATATGTAGAATCCATAGATTTTTCCGCTCTCCTTATCCTCCGCAACAGCCGTGTAGGTCTGCTTTGCAAAAAATTCAGCACCGCTTTCGTCTGTCAGATTTTCTTCCTGTGGAAATGCTACTCCGTCCTTCACAACCTGATTCCAAATGCAGATGAGATCTGAAAGATCTTTTTGCTCGTATTTTCTAATGATGATGTTTTCTGCGTTGTTCACTTGATTTTCCTCTTTCTTAAGTAATTCAGATTATAAATTGTTACCTCAGTGCACAGTTTACAATCTTATTCTAGCTTGCAGATACTCCATGAATTTCCTCGTTGCCGGTGTCAGCTGCTCCTTATTCTTTACCGCCAGACATATTTTGCGGTAGTACGGTTTTGCCAGTGGTCTGACCTCAAGCTGATATGGTATGCGTTTTAAGATCATATCCGGCAGTATCCCGATTCCAAGTCCTTTTTCTACCATAGACATTATAGCAAAGTCCTCCCATGTAGTAAATCGGATATCCGGATGGACGTTGCTCTGCTCAAGTATATCGGAAACCTCAGTTTTTCCACCATGCTCTAACAATAAAAAAGGCTGATCATTCAATTCCTCTATCCTGATTTTTTTCTCTTTGGCGAGTGGATGTCCTACAGGCAGCACCACCTTGTACTCATCATCTTTGAGTTCAATGACATAAAGTGATGTATCTGATGGCTTGCGCAGAAATCCGCAGTCCACACGCCCCTCAGCTATCCATCTTTCCACCTCATCATAATCTCCTAAAAGCAGCTCATACTCTATTCCCGGATAATCCTTTTGAAATTCCGCAAAAATATCCGGCAGCCAGTTTATTGCCACACTTGAAAATGTTCCGATCCGCACCATTCCGGTTTCTATCCCATTCATCTGATTTACAAAATCGTCCAGCTTGCGGTAATCATTTATTATGTTCCTGACATACGGCAATATCTGTTCTCCCGATGAGGTCAGGCAGATCCCGGCACGGCTTCTCTCGAGCAGTATCACGCCCCACTCTTTTTCCAGATCCGCGATCATTTTGCTGATTGATGACTGCGCATAATTTAGCTTTTGTGCCGCTTTTTTAAAACTTCCCAGCTCAACCGTTTCCACAAAAGCAATGTATTTTAGCAGGTTATTGTCCATAATATTTACATTCCTTTTTTCGATATATAGTATCTATATCATTCGTTTTTCTTATTTTAAAGCAAGACTTATAATAATTCAAGTGAGGCTGTCATATCACAATGCTTATGAAAAACATTTAATAAAGCACGTAAAATATGTCAATCTACATATGAATTTATAAACAATACAAGAGGAATAATTTCATGAAAATAAAAGCTAAAAGTAAAAATATAGATATGCTAAACGGACCACTAACCTCAAGACTTCTTTTATTTACACTGCCAATCGCCTTGAGCAGTATCCTTCAGCAATTATTCAATGCTGCCGACACCTCAATCGTTGGCTTTTTCGGTGATCCGTATGCGCTTGCCGCGGTGGGAACTAACGGTGAAATAATTGCTCTTATCGTCACATTATCATCAGGACTTTCGATTGGTATAAACATACTCGTAGCCAATAAAATAGGACAAAAAAAATTGAACAATATTATTTCAATCGTTCAAACATCTGTTGTGTTCGCTTTCATTTTTGGTGTTGCATTTGCGATTTTAGGACAGGCTGTTACACTGCCTCTGCTTAAACTGATCCAGACTCCTGCCAATATCATGTCTGCCGCACAGATATATCTTCGCATCTATCTGCTCGGATATCCGTTTTTGCTGCTGTATGATTTTGGAGCAGCAATCTTGAGGGCACAGGGAAACAGCCGCTTTCCGTTTTTCGCGCTTGTGATATCAGGTATTTCCAATGTGCTGTTAAATCTGCTTTTTGTGATCGTATTCAGACTCGGTGTGGCAGGAGTGGCGATAGCTACGGATATTTCAACCATGCTTTAGGCTGGTATTGTGCTGTATTATATAGTTAATTACTCATTTCCGCGACACAGTCCAGAATGTTATAGTATAGACACCTCTTTGAATTTTGAACATAATCATCTAAAAAATAATAAGGAATTTTTCAAAAGTTCTATATCATGATTAAATCCTAGAACTAGAAACTTTACACTATTTTTCTCTAATATACAATTAAAATATATTAAAAAAATCCTCTCAATCGGCAGCCCTGCCGCCTTGCAGGGCGCAGTATTCTGTTTTGCAAATATTTTTGTTCAGGCATCCGTCAACAGCTTCGGTGCTTTTGCCATCTCCGGCAGCACGATCACCATGAATTTTGAATATTTTGTCTATTATGGCATCACAGCCTTTGGACAGACGGCAACTACCTTTGTCAGTCAGAATTACTCAGCCGGAAAAACCGCCCGCTGTAAAAAAATCCTTATGCTTTGTCTGATTTTTTCTACCCTTACAAGCATTGTGATGATCGCGCCTATAATCATATTCCGCGACTTTTTCTGTGGACTTTTTACAACGGAGCAGCTTGTCATGAAAAATGCCGTTGTCCGTATCATGTGCATATTGTTGTTTGAACCGATATGCTGTTTCTACGAAATTCCGGCAGGAGTACTGAGAGGCTGCGGTCATTCCGTACTTCCCGCGGCAAGCACCATAATCGGAACTTGTGTATTCCGTATTGTGTGGATCTGCACGGTATTTAACATACATACCTCACTTTCTGTTTTGTACGCGGCATTTCCGTTGTCATGGTGTTTTACAATAATGCTGATCTGGATATGTTTTGTGATTTCAAAACCGTTCTCACGACTAATCTAAAATGAGACTTTAGATTAGTCGCTGTTTCATAATATTCTACTCAATCAACCGCAAAATGCTCTTTGCCCTTTTCCTAAACACCTCATTTTCCGCTTCTGCGGCTACACTTGCAATGCGCCTGATCTCATCCTTATACGGCATACAGAATTTAACCGCATCCGTCAAAAGTCGGTCTGACTCCAATGTGCTGTCCAGCGCATGATCAAAATCATATAACGGAGCCATACTCACATACTCTCCGGTATCCGCATTTCTAAGCCACCCAAAATTGCCAGCATGCCGATCTCCGTTTCCGATTACCGCATCTATGATAAGCATCTGCGCTCCTGCTTTTCCAAACAGATCAATGATCTTCTGCTCGTCAAAATCATCCGGATCAAGTCTTCCCGACTGATCAGCCTGCTCAAGCATCCACTCTGGTGATGTGATATTATAAATTGCTATTCCACCGTCTGTCTCATCCGCTTTTTCTACGGAAATACCACATTTCCTGCAAAGCTCGATACATTGCAGTTCCACAGAAATATCGCCATATTTATACAGCTTTCCATCCTGTTTCCACTCCTTTGACAGCGCACCTCCCACGTAAAGTGTCGGAGCTGCCTGTCCGGCAAATGCCTCATTTCCATCCCAAAACGGCTTGTAATATGGACTTATCTCCTCAAAGCGTATAGGATCATCCTCGGATTTTATCCAGTAACAGTCGCTAAAACTTAATGCTCTGGTTTCACGGTTAATTCGCATACGCGCTCCCTGTCCAAATGTAATCCCCTTTAATTTGCGCGCCATCGTATTTGTACCGGATGAATAGCGGTACTTCATCCATTTTGTAAAAGTGTGATTGTTTGAGCCTTTTTGCTGCATAAGTCCCGGCAACAGACTTTTATTTAAAATTATTTCATTATCTATATCGTAAACAGGTACGTTTTTGCACATTAATAACATAAAATCGCCTCGCATTATATAAATTCGATCGGTAACTTTATTATAGTGGTTATTAGATGTGTAATCAATTATTTATATGCAACACAACAAAAAACCAAAAATGAATTTCTAAATGTCCGCATGCCCATCTTTATTTCAAATTTAAATCTACAATTTATCTAACAGCTATAGGACTTAATTTTTCTTACACACTTTTGAATCTTACCACCCTTTTTCTATATGCCATCAATACTCAGCATGATACTTGGCTTGATCACATGCTTCCTTCAAAATTATATACTCTTTCTCTCCCTTTACCCGTTGAGAGCCATCCTCATTTTCTAGAATAAGATTTTTGCACATTACTTTTGTTTTCAGTTCTGTCAAATTATCTTTTTCTACCAACGGATTAAAAATATAAACAATATCATCCGCAATACCATATAATAAGCATTCAGAAACTGATACCAACTTTTTACAAGAAAACTGTTTTGCCAATCCAAGTGGCGAAGATTCTATTTTTCGCAGTTTGAGATCATAAGAAATGCTCTGTATAATATCTTTATATTTCACATAAATACATAGGACATCTTTTTCTATTTTTTTGCGAGCTGCAAAACACTCATAACTAGCATTCAAATCCATAATTGGCACAATTTCATCATTATCGTGCAGAATCAACCGTTGATCGCGGACAGTCAGATACAAATTCCAGTCGACAACACATATCGTATTATATTCTGTTTGTAGAATTCCACTGATATGGTATTGATAATATTTTCTATTGTGTAATACTATATGTAGGGTATCATCAATTTTCACTACTGCATATTGCCTGTCCAAGTATAATAGTTGATTTTCTGGCTTCATTTTGTAGACAACTTGATCTTCTAGTGCAGAATATATCTTTTTCTCCGAATAAATAAGCACACTATCATTAAGAGAGATAAATTTCTTATATTCCGTTTCTGGTACTGTGGCTCTGTTCTTAATAATATACTGCTTTAAATTATTTTTATCGTAAAAATAATAGTCAATTAACTGTCCAGTCGAGTATAATACAGTAACTGTTAATTCGTTGTTCTTCACATAATGACAGACATCCAATATTTTGTCCTCCGAATTCATAGCTAGACCAGACAAATCCGCCCCTCGAAAATCTATAGAGTCCAACCGCATATTAAACAATGTACAGTTAGTGAGCCTTGCATTTTTCAAATTAATATCTGTAAAAGAACAGTTCCATAAATACATATTCCCTGCATGAAGTCTTTCAAAATCACATTTTGAAAGCTCCGGTTGCACCCGCAGTAGCAATGATAACACATGCGTCCCAAGTTTTTCCTTTGACGGTTCACAGGCAAATTTTAGCATTCTAGATAAAACTGAAACAATCCCTATTTTAATTCGAGGATGTCCGTCAGCCTCCTTCTTTACGAAAGCACAAAAGAAATTCATTGTCTCAGGTGTCATATCTAGTTCTTCCATCCAATTGAACAAATTATCACTCTCTACTTCATTTTCATTTAAAAAACAGCTTAATGCTTCCTGAAACAACCTTTTTGCAACCAGATACTCCCGGATAGCATTATGATAAAACCGAACTTGATAATGATCTGAATTTATCGGCTTTAATTGCAATACATTCTTCTCCATATCCTGTGATACGAAAGATTTGATTATTTCAATACTGTCACTCTTGCCATTTGCCAATTGTTTGGATATATCTATAGCATATATATACAACATATTCAGTATATCATCTTCTTTTTGGTTACTATCTGTATACCGATGTACCGACTCGCAGATAATTGCATCTAAAATCTCTAACTCGTCCTTATATTCCGAATAATCACTGGATATAATAAGATCTCGCAAAAATCCAAAATAAAGTGGTTTTCTGGCTATGCCCACTAGACACTCATTTTGGGAAATACTTTTTAATTTATCTAAATGATTTTCATCATGAAATGGTTGTTTTATATCAAGTATTCCCTTTCTAACATCATCTTCATTGCATTCTCCTAATATAACCTTTCCAAATCTTTGTAAATATTCCGGAAAATCCTTGTTTTTTTTGCAGGCAGTATAATCCATTTCGCGTGTTGTTACGAGAAAACGAATATTGCAGTAACTATATTTCTTCAAGAAGTTTTCACATACCTTTTGTAGAAATTGTACCTTCTTTCCGCTCTCACCCAAACCCGATATAATCTCATCGAACCCATCCAGAATAATCACAAGTCTCTTTCTTCCTCCAAAGGAGAGGTCATCCGGGAGATCTGAATATTTTTCCAGACCTACTTTCATAAATTTTTCCGCTTCTATCTCGATGTTTCCGTGTTTTAAATCAATTTCCCGGTCAATTAGTTTGAACCACAATGGATAAAAGGCATATTGATCAGGATTTTCTAATATCAATTTTATGAGTAGATACGTTAAGTAAGTTTTTCCTGACCCGTATTCCCCAACAACAAATACCCCGCCATGCGTATGATTATTCAACTCGCAGAAAATCTGCTCTATTGCATTCTGTCCCTCAATAGTTTTTACCGGCATCAACTGTTGTCTCACATTATAATCAGCCATAAATGGATACTGAGACAGTCCTTTTTGAAGCGACGTTTTCTTTAAGATATTTCCTACAATTGAAAAGAAAAATCGTTCCTTCAATGTGTTTTTTTCTTCTTCACTTTGACTAGGTGGTGCTATTCCATACATTTTCTCATAGGCATCAGCATCTAAAGCCAACAACTCTTCACAGGTGATTGCCGTCTGTTTCTGGCTAAATACATTTACTTGCAAAAAAGATATTTCCCTGTTCCACTTTCGAAACAAATTTTGATAAAAATCATTCTGTAAATCCCCAAACGGACAAATCAATATCCAATGATTATGTACGCTTTCTTCATACCTACATGACATGAAAAATTCCAGCAGATTATACGCATATCTGCTAATTGTGAGTGGTGCCACACTTCCAAATTTTGACTTTTCCTGCAATGTCTGATAATTCTTACATTCAAATCCTAGATGATACTCTTCTGATTGGTATATAAAATCCATTCCTACATCATAACCATACTGTGTTCCACTAGTTTGCTTTGATGGATGCCTAATAATCTCCAATGAAGTAGATTTAAACTTCTTAATCATCCACGATTCAATTTCATACAGAACCCGTTCCACAGCCCATTCTAAATCCTCTGGTTTTGAAGAATGCTCCTGTACAGTAATAGGATTTACTATTTCTTCATCTCTAGCTCCCTTTATATCCTGCGAAGAAACACTCAGTCCCTCATAAAAGCTAGTTGTCTCATTTAAAATTAGATTGTTGTCGATTAAAAAAAGTAGATAGATGTAATACTGTACTTCCTCGGAAAGAGCAGATGGGTAATATCCGTTATCTCCAATGGTATATAGACAACTTAGTTTAGTCTGCACTAATTCACGTAACTTCTGACAATCATTTTCTTGCAGATAGTTTAATCCCAGATTATAATTTCGCATAAAAATCCTGTAAAATTCATCCGTTACATCAGCAACATCCTCTTCATTTTCTTTTCCTTCAACTGTACAGACAATATTATACCTAAACATTTTTGCAATGTCATAATACACAATATCTCCGACACCACTGCCAAATCTGAACACAGAAACCGAAACTTCTTTTCTAAAAATCAATAAATCATATGTGAATAACAAGCGTGGATAAATTTCAAGTCCGAACAAAAGCTCCCTAATCTCACAAGCGTGTTCAAAATCTTCACATATCATGATTAGATATAACGGCATATTCAAAAATGCCAAATCCATTGGAGTCTCTGCCCCCTTCTGTTCACTATACTTCTGAAACAACATTTGATAACGTATCATCTTATCATGCAATTTTTTTTTCCAGCCTTCATAGCGTCTAATTGTCTCAAGCAAAATAGTACTATTTGGACATACCAAAATAGCAGAAGGACGAACTGGGCACCCTTCTTCACCTATTAAAGTCCGATGTACGTAAAAATCCTGTACAATTCCTAACTTTTCTTTATAAGCAAGCAATATCTGATTAGTTGCAAGCTGCCGTTTAATTTCCGAGGCCGGGCGGGCAAGTTGTCCTGAAAAATAACTAGTTCTTTTAATATTAAGCAAACTTTGCAATAAGAGATCCCCATTTTTATTGAGAAAATAAACACGAAATACACCTACGCCCTCATCACTTTCAAATTTAATACAATCTATTAATGCATTATTCGTCATAATATCTAATCTACGGCTCAACTTATCCTGGGTGATTTTTATCGTTGGATAGTATAGATATAAGTATGCCCTTATCTGCTTTGATGTACAATATATTAATCGGTTTATTACCTGCAATATCTTAAAATGCATGTCATTTATATGACCACTCTTAATTTTTCTCTCAATATTACGCATTGGTACATATGCATTAGGAGCCGATTCAAAAAACTTATGTTCGTTGATCCGTAATCGAAATGGGCTGATATCTGCTTTAATTTCTTTAGCAAATAATGAGCCATTCAGCCTACTCTCTGAATTATTTTCATCGTGGATAGATAAATTCTGATCGTCCTGTTCTGAATCAATATATTTTAATTCATCTGAACCCTTTTTTTCCTCAAATTCTTCTTCATCTTCCTGCTCTAACAGCAATTTTGCTTCTGGCACCTCATTATTTACATATTCTGTATCCAACTCAATTATTGGTTTAGCATATATTTTCTTATTAACAGCTTTTATACTTATTATTTCTGCCTTTATAATACTTTCCTCATCAAGTTCGAATTCCGTATCAATCGTAACACAAAGCTGTCTAGAATATTCTATAAAGTACTTGTTTGGATATAAGAAATCCTTCCTTGGATATCCTGAAATAACACTACCAACGTCAATATGAGAGACTTCTTCTTCCCAAGTCCTCCCACAATCCAAAAGGCTAATCGCACAAAACGTGTTATGTTGTGGATTTTTCTTTGGCTCAAGATAATTAATATGACCTTTTATTTTTTGTCCAACATTAATATAGTCGCTAATTCTACTACACCGAGCAGGAAGTCTTGTAACACTTCTTACCGATAAGAATGCACATATTCCTTCTTTAATGTCAAGAAATGCGCAAGATTCATCATTTATAAATGTTTTTACAACCCCTTCAACTTCGTCTCCAGTCTGAAGGACAGACAGTTGCTCCTTTGCCTGTTCTTCGACTTTAATCCTTGTGCCAACAAATGTTTTAGTAGTCTTATTTAATCTTATGATATTTATTCTTGTCGTTTTTCCAATTAAGTCTTCATTATGACAAAACCGATTTTGTGTAATGTACCCCTTTTCGAGTTTTCCTTTAACACCATGAAACTCCACCTGTAATGATTTATTTTCACATTCATTCGTAACTCTACAGATAATGCTGTCACCTATTTTATAACTCTCCATAACTTTTTTCCAAGCTTCATCTAAATTATATTCATTTCTGTTATAGACGTACTCACCAATTGGCAATAAACTTCTCTCCATAAACTCCTCCACAAAACATAAAATTATTTGTAATATTTTACCATAAAATAGGGAAATAAGGAAGATATATAGAGTAATCAGGAATTTTCTCCTGCCATTCTACTACCTTTTCTCATCTCCCATTTAAATCTATAATAAGAATACAAATTCCATATATTAGCTGCAATTGAAAAGTCTCAGCTGTATATAAACTTTGTCCAAAATGGCACTTGCTGCCTTTTACAACATCCATAAATATCTTTCATCCTCATTTTTTCGCCACTATTTATCCGCTCAACAAGAATATACTTCTTATATTCATCCAGTCCAACCTTAAATATTACGCAGAATAAGACATTATTGTACCCAACTAGGATAACTTCTCTACCATCTTCTTTTCCCTCATACGCCATGCACACTTTCCACCTTTCCCTGTATTTATCGTACTATTTATCCACATATACTTACGCCATACACCTTATACCAACTCCACTAATAGGGGGGGTGAATATTTCGGCATAGATCAGATTTAATCCCATCCCCAGTACTGTGGTAAGCACGGTGCGAAGCTTTTTATCTGTAATCAGTGTGTTTACTATACGGTTATTTTTCGTAAACGGCATTAACACAAATCTGACAAAAAATATGATTGCCTTGATCCACAGTGTACAGGAACATACAAATCCTGCTGCCGCCAAGACATAAAAAGTAATGCTAATCGGTTCCGGGAGAGCATGAGTTATCGCGGCATAAATTGATGCGGCAATCATAATAATTGTAAATATAAATATTATAAATTGATTTCTTTTAGTAAGAACTCTGTCATTATGCTGTTTAACGTCAGATATCCAATCCTTTTTATTCATATGAAATCCTCCCGACTGCGATCACTTTATAATGCATACTACAAATTTATCGTTGCCGGAATGTTTGAGAATTGTTTCAGAATTGTTAATGCCAAAAATCCGTCATTGGCAGCTTTTTTCAAACTAATGTATATCAAAAAACTCCACCAGCAGTTTCCTGTCAGCGGAGTTCCTTTATTTATCTCTATATTTATCACTATATTCATTTTTATATCTTACAGAAGCCTGTATGCTTTCTCGCATACTTCCTCAGCTTCATCATATTTTGCCTCGATAAGCGGCTCTACTTTTTTAATTCTGCGCTTTTTAACCTCCCTGTAGGCAAAATATGCAGATGCCCACAATGCAAAGCCCGGTATTGCCAGAAGTACCATAAGCCATATAATGGGTGGCGTATTTGTGACCGCAAATACTGAGCCGGTTATAAATACGCATCCGGCTAAACCGCAGCTTATTGCGGCAATAGTCGGAACAGAGCTTTTTGAATACTGGAGGGTATTTATTTCTTCCATACAGCATTCATAGTGCTGCTGCAGGCGTGTCAATTCAACTTTATTCATGATATGTCTGCCGCGCTTCATGTGGAGAGTTACCTTTCCCATGCTTTTTTCAGACTGGATATTTTCATCTATTTTCCAGCCGAATTTCTGATAATCGTCGATGTAGCGCGAACACATTTCTTCATCGACTGTTTTTTTCATATAATCAAAACTTTCTATGACAATCCCTCCTCTTTTGCTGCCGGAATAATGACCGTAAATGTGCTGCCTTCTCCCAGACTGCTCTCCACTTCAATCCTGTAGTTATTAAGCTGCAATACCCGAAGTGCCAGTGCCAGTCCAAGTCCGTTTCCGGCTGTTGCATGCGAGGTATCGCCCTGATAAAATTTTTCAAATATGTGCTTCTTTGTCTCTTCCGTCATGCCGCATCCATTGTCACTCACGGAAATTCTTATCTCATTTCCTATGTTTTTCTCAGTTAGTCTGATAAAACCTCCCGGCTCGGTAAATTTTACGGCATTGGAAAACAGATTGTTCCAAACCAGCTCCATCAGATCAGGATCTGCGGATATCTGTGCGTAATCTTCCAGATCTGCATCAAAATCCAGCCCTTTTTCCTCCCATGCAGGTTCATAGGCTATCGCACACTGCACAAGCTGTTCGCATACATCATAATTTTTCTCAACAGGCGTGATCGACTGCTTTTCCAGCTTATTCAGTTTTAAAATATTGCTGATCAGATCTGCCAGCCTCTTAGATGTATGATAGATCAGATCTGCCTCTTCTTTCTGTGCGCTGCTTAGGTTTTCACTGCGCAAAAGTTCTGCGTTATTTTGTATTATGGCTATCGGAGTCTTGATCTCATGGGATACATTTGAAAAGAAATCCGTCTTTAGGGTTTCGATACTTCCAAGTTCTTCCACCATCTTATTAAAATCTACGATCATTTTGTCCATATAGTCGAGCTTATCTGAGGTGTGCAGTGTTGGAATATAAATTGAAAAATCCCCCTCCGCAACTTTTTTTGTAGCCTCCGCCAGCTTATGCATGGGCTCTTCATACACCCTCTTTATCTGCTTTCTCGTAAAAAGAGTAAGTCCCACGGCAACAGCAGACCAGTACAAAATCGGAATAATTGTCTGTGTCAGATCACTCCAGTTCAAAGCGTTCGTTCCCACAATAAGTCCGGTATGAATTCCACTCATCAGAAGCAGTACTATCAGATAAACGAAAAAGAGAGACGATGGAAAACGGCTCTCTCTTACATTGTTTTCAGGAATATTTTTCTCTGTCATAGAAGCACCGCCTTGTATCCCAATCCTCTGACTGTCTTTATCTCAAATCCATCACATTCTGAAAATTTGTCACGCAGCTTCGTTACATACACATCGACCGCGCGCAGGCTCGTTCCCGAATCTATTCCCCAGAACTCGTCCATAAGCTGTGCTCTTGAGAATGTTTTCTTCGGATAGGATAAGAGCTTGTAGAGAATGTTAAATTCCCTTGTTGTGACAGGTATTTCCTCTCCGTCTATTGCCGCTATCATTCCGTCTGCATCCAGCTCAAGATTTCCTACCGTAAGTTTGCGTTCCATCTCGATATTTGCCCGTCTGAGCAATGTGCGCACTCGCATTTCAAGCTCTGCAAGCTCGACTGGTTTTACCATATAGTCATCGACTCCAAGCTGGAAGCCTCTGCGTTTTGACGGCAGATAGTCCTTTGCAGACATAAACAATATCGGTATGTGGCGGTTTACCTGACGCACACTTTCCGCAAATTCAAAGCCGTCCACCTCCGGCATCATAATGTCGGAAATGATCAGATCATACAGACTGTTATACATTTCATCATATGCCTCATTCGCGCTGAGGACACCCTTTGCCTGAAATCCGCAGTCACCGAGATATGTGCATACTGTCTGATTTAAGTTTTTATCATCATCAACAACAAGTATATGTATCATATTGCATTCTCCTTAATCTCCCATTATGGTCATCACTTCACCATTCGCCAAAAGTGAGCAAGCTCCCTATGGCTCTTTTTAGTTTATTATATCATATACATACGCATATGATGTTCCTGCGCTTTTTAATATATGTCTATACAATATTATCCGATCATTTCCGTATTGTTTGAGTTTTGTTTCAGAATTGTTAATTTTCTACCATCCCTGATCCATCAGCCAGTTATTCAATCCTCTCTCCCGTCGGTTTGGATCTGCCTCATCTGAAAGTTCCGTGTACTCGCCTTTTATATTTCCATCCACGATAAAAAGTACCCTGCTGCACCGCGAAGCCACCTTTGCGTCATGTGTCACCATAACGATCGTTGTTCCCTCTTTATTAAGTTTTACAAGTTCATCCATAACTTCATTTGAGGAAGTGCGGTTTAATGCTCCGGTAGGTTCATCCGCAAAGAGAAGCTTCGGAGAGTTCATCATACTGCGGCAGATGCAGGCTCGCTGAAGCTGTCCGCCGGAAACCTCGTTTATATCGTTGTCCGCCACCTCTATGATGCCAAGTTTTCGCATAAGTGCCTCTCCACGCATCTGCTTTTCCTTGTTGCTCTCCTTTGTCTTTTTGCTCTCTGCCGCAGGAAGTATGATGTTGTCAAGTATCGTGAGATTTTTCATCATATACATCTGCTGGAAGATAAATCCCATCTCATCAAGACGCAGTTTGGCAAGCTCTTTTTCTCTAAGTTCGGTTATATCTTTTCCATCAAAAATGACCTGTCCGCTCGTCACACGATCCATACCGGATATTGCATACAAAAGTGTTGATTTGCCTGATCCTGACGGTCCCATAATGGCGATCATCTCGCCCTCGTTTACCTCTAAATTTACATTTTTAAGTACGTTATTCTGTCTTTTATCTATGACATAAGTTTTGCAAAGATCCTTTGCGCTAAGTAATGCTGCCATGCTTTCTTTCTCCTTTTTCACATTCAACCATTGTCATTATTTTCGGCATATATTTATTTCTGAAATTTCTAATACACTTTTCATATATCTTTTGCAAGTTACACAATATTCGATATATCGCTGCTCTTTATTCCTCTGATATTAAGTGCCGTAAGTCCCGATGCCACAAGCGTCATCAAAAAGACGACGCCCGGATAGATCAGAAATATTTTCCATGGATCTATTACATATGATAATTTCGAGGCTCCAAGCATACTATAGATTGGACCATCAACCAGATGTGTTACCGGAACTGAGCATATCGCTGCAAGCAGAACCGCTATAAGCGTTACAAACCCGAATCGTGCGGTGTGCCACCTGATTATCCGATTATCTGAAAAGCCTGTCGCTTTTAGTATCGCGATCTGGCTCTTTTCATCGCTGATAAACGATCTTTCCATCAGAACACAGATAAGAAATACCACGATCAAAGTTATCCCGAGGAACAAATACTGCACTGCCTCCATTGCGGATGCGCAATTCATGCTATCGTCACAGTATTCTGCGGCATTCATCACATCCTCATTGTCAAATAACTTCTTTATCTTTTCTTTTCGATTTTCAATTTCAGACGCAGCCGGATCATCGGTAAAATTAATCTGATATGCTGCCATACTTGAAATATGCGCAAAGTCAGTCGGTGCGTCCTCATGTAGCCTTATTACCGCCCCAAGCTGGTTCATGCTCTGGAAATATGCCACAACGATACATTCCCTCTTTTCGGTTCCGTAATCTATCGTTACCGTATCTCCGATCTTTGCTCCGGTCATTTTAGCGATCGTCGGCGTTATCGCAATCTCATTTGCATTTTGCGGAACAAGCCCTTCGGTATACTCATAATCCGAGGCTTTTGTATGAATGCCCTGTAAGCATACGATCGAATAATCCTTTCCACCGGTACTCACACCATATTTATACTGCACTTCTGAGATTACCCTTGCAGGCATATCATTTTCTGCCAGAAGTTTTTCCGTGTCCCTCAGATAGTTTTCCACACGATCTCGTCCATCCGCTGTCATACTGCCCATCATCTCAGTCAGATCCGTATAATAAAGGTCGCTGTGCGAAGCTAATGTCGTGACAAGTGTGTCGCTTCTCATCGTAGATGTTGTGTTCACAAGTAAAAGCACAAGCACTGTGCATATAAAAAACGTTATGATTATCGTTGCATAGCGTCTTGGCGCGCTAAGTACATCATTTATGGCTAAAAATCTGCTTGTGCTGCCACGGCTTTTTCCCAGACGAAGTGGTGATTTTCTGTTATAACGCTCCCCTGTCTGTCCTGAGCGTATAGCATCGATAGGTGATAATTTTTTAACAAGCTTTGTGCATCTGAATGCAAAAAGCAGTATCGCTGCCACAACGATAAATGCGCCTGCAAACTCCAAAGCATAATAGCTGTTTCCGCCTCCGAGCACCATATTACGGCTTACCGACTCTAGCATCATATTTGAAAACGGTATACTGCATATAAATCCCCCTATCGCTCCTGCTATCGCCAAAAAGAGATATTTTGCCATATAAAGTCCTCGTATATTTGTGCTTTTTATTCCTATCGCTTTTAGCACTCCGATCTCACGGAACTCCCCTGAAATCGTAAAAGTGATGGAAAATTTAAGCACGATAAACGAAACGAGCATCATGCATACGCTTAAGACCAGCATCAGAAATGCGACTATCATATCGATCAGATAGCACATTTTTATCATGGAATGAGTACCGGAAAATGTCACGCCCTCTTCTCCCGATACCGCCGATGCAAGTTTTGATTCATCCGCACCACTTTTCAAATCTATATAATATATTTTTCCCTGCTGTACACCTTCTGCTGTATCCTCTGCCAGCTTTCCTTCGTCCTGCTTACTGAGTAAAAACCGGTTATTCCCCATCATACTTGAGCCGAGCAGTGCATCCTTTGCCTCCCCATCAAGTATTACGGAAAGTTTTACATTGCCATATGTTATCGCGATCTTGTCCCCGGGCTGTAGATCATTTTTTTGCATGAAATCTCCTGTCGCATATGCGTGTCCCGGCTCGATTGATTTTATCTTTTCATTTTTGCTGTCGAAGAATTTGAGCTTACTGTCCTCTATAGCCTGATACACAGTCGCATTTCTTGCTTCCAGTGCTTTTCCCTTCGTGTCAGTCAGATCCGATTTATTTCCGAACACTACGTTTTCTTTCCTGTACTCCTTTACGTCCTCCTGTTCATTTAACACATCCTTTATCGGATCATCCGTGTCCGTTCCCATCATGATAACGACATAATCCCCGACTCCTGCTTTTTTTAGAAAATAATCTGTGCCGTTCATGACTGCTTCCACATTGCTAAGACCACTCGACACAAACATCGTTGCCAGAAGTATAAAGGCAAACAGGATTATGTTCATTGTCTTTTTTCTTTTCAGATCTTTTTTCAATATTCGAAAAAACATATTTTCTCCTCTCTGTAATATGTATTGTTACGTTGTATTCATATTACATGGGAAATTATTAAATAATCCTTAAATGCATTTTATACTTTATGGATTACTACTGTAGCAAAAAATTCATTCTCCTTTATTTCTGCAAATATCTCTCCGTCCATCATGTGCATAAGCTGTCTGCATATGTAAAGTCCAAGCCCTGAGCCTTTCGCATTTCCCACGTTGCTTCCGCGGTAAAATGAGTCAAAAAGATGAGGAAGTTCATCTTCCTTTAATGTGCAGCCGCTGTTTTTTACCGTGATAAGACAGCAGTCCTCCTCCGTGGAAAATGAAATCGTGATATATTTTCCATCACCGTATTTTAAGGCATTTTCCATAATATTCTGTAACACCTCGATTAGCCTGTTGCTGTCTCCACACAGCAGACAGTCCAAGTAGCTTTCAATCTCAAATGCAGTATGCAGATTTGAAAGTTTGTCCGTATAATATGCATTTATATATTCCATCACAGATGACAGATAGACCTCGCCCATTTCTACCGTAAGGTTTAAAAATTTCTCCCTCGATGCAGCCATAATCTCGGTTACATATCCCTCCATCTCTGTTACGTTTTTGTCAATTCCTGCATATACCTGTGCTCTTTTTTCCGGTGTATCATAGAGATTTTCAGATAATGCTTTGTTGTACAACCGAATCGCTGAAAGCGGAGTTTTAAGGTCATGTGCCAATGAAAGTATGAGCGTCTTTTTCTCTTTTTGAAGCTCAAGCTCCTTTTCCCTGCTGCTCTCTAAATTATCGCGCAGCATATCCATTCCCCACAGAAATCTGCCAAAGAATTTACTCTTTTCTGCCTTGATAGGGACAGATAAATTTCCCTTTGCCAGCTCCTCCGTAAGCGACATCATCCTATGGAAAGGCTTTAATATCTTTTTTCCTATGTACATCACTAAAAAAACAGACAGTAAAAACATGATTCCCATACCAACATTCATAAGGATCAATGTTTTGTGGTCTGTCTGTGTATAGATTACTTTGTATATTGTGCCTGTTGTTTCCTGAGTTCTCCTTATTTCCGGCTCATTGATATGTGCCATAATAAAAAAGAGCACATTTGATATTGCGATCAGTATCAGCTCTATACAAAGGAATATCCCGACAAATTTTCTGTATTTATTCATATCTGTATCCTGTTCCCCACACTGTTATGATGTGCTCCGGTTTCTTTGGATCTTTTTCCGTTTTCTCGCGCAGCCACTTTATATGTACTGTCAGAGTCTGCGGCTCGGATTCGCTGTCGCTCCCCCATACACTGTTAAACAGATAATCTTTTTTAAGGGTAATGCCCTTATTCTCCACCAGAAGCCTCAATAACTGAAATTCCTTTTCCGTGACGCTTACCGCTTTTCCTTCGACGGTCAGTGTCTGCGTTACCGTATTTAATTTGAGGTTATTGCATATGATCTCCTCGCGGGCATATTTACGCTTGAATATACCGTTTATCTTTGCGATCAGTATATCCACATCAAACGGTTTGCTGATGTAATCATCCGCTCCTATCTGCAAGCCTTTAAGTGTGCTTTCCTTATCGGTTTTGGCACTTGCGATAAGTATGTGTGTGTTAGAGGTCTCTCGTATCCTCGAACAGACCGAAAAACCATCAAGTCCGGGCAAACCGATATCAAGCACCAAAAGCTTTGCTCCGTACTGCTCAAATATCGATAACGCCTTTTCCCCTGTATCTGCAAGGCTTACTGTGTAGTTTTCTCTTCTTAAGAAATCACATAGCAATGTGCCTATTTCTTTGTTATCCTCTACTATGATAATGTCTGGCATTTTCCGCCTTTCTCCTATAAAATATACTCCATCTGGCGTTCCTTTGTCTTAAGCCCCATCTTCTCATAAAATTTCTCAGCAGATGTGTTTCCGCTCCATACATTGAGAGTGACCTCGTAGCAGCCGAGATGCTTTGCCTCATTCTTGACATATTCAAAAAGCTGCTCTCCGATATGCGCTCCTCTGGTCTTTGCATCTACACACAGATCATCTATGAAAAGTGATGTAAACGGCACCATATTGTTGGAAAACGGCTGCTGTCTTATCTGACAGAATGCATATCCCATGCATACATCGTCATCATCTGCCGCAACATATATCGGCTTTGTATCGTCCTTTATCATTTCTGCAAGCTCTTTATTTGTATATTTTGTCGTTCCCGGGATAAAAATATCCGGTCTGATATCGGCATGGATCAAAAGCACCTGCTCTAACAATTCTATAAGTCTTGGTATGTCTTTTTCCTGTGCTCTTCTAATATTCATTTTTGAGAATCATCCTTCCTGTTGTACTTTATATGTGATCTACAATAAATCAATTCAATGTTATATCTGATTACATTTCAAAATAAATCCAGCATATTATCGAGATAAATGTGCTCTCTGACATGTATCTGATACTGTGGCTTCGTCATATAGTAAAGCAGAAATTCAAGTACCATGGCACTTCCAAGCCCTCTGCCCTCTATTTTAAAATTGCTAAAGCCCATCGGCAGATAAGTGTTCTTTATATCGTCTACTCCTATAAATCCCGGATTTTCCATCGCCTTCGAAAAGAGATATCCCTGCCCTGCATCAGGTGCAGTACAATAATGCTCCGGGCAATCCTCGCCCAGATTTTTACGGCTAACTGTCTCGTAGCATTTCTTCCTGTCCGTGCAGCCAAACCAGCAGCACTCATTGCACAAAAATTCTACTTTTTCCTTTTGATGCTGTGATAATGCTTTCAGTTTATCAAATGATCTGTTCAACCTGAAATCCGGTACTACATAGCGGAAATCTTCTCTGTTTAGCTCATTTTCAAGTTCACAAAAATCTGTGAGAACCTTTGTGGTTGAGGACACAAAATAAAAGTCAGGATAGTTTTCTTTTATGTAATCAAGCAAAATATCTGAGTAGATGATTATGCCGTTTTGGCTTTTTTCCCTGCCATTACTTATGCTACATTCATCATTGCATCTGTCATCACTATCTATATGGTATTTTGTATTCTTACTACTATTGTTACTGAATATCCCACACAACTCATTACATCTTCTATCTGAAAGATATTCTTCCGTAACCAGTGAATTGCTAAAGGTAAGTCTCGCGGATATCCCATATTCCTGCATCAGCTTAAGCACTTCCTTCGGATCGTGCTCACCAAAACCGACGCGGCCTCCGCCCCATATGCAGTCTGCCGGTGCACCGTATATTGAGCCTATGTCGCACCAGTCATAGAAATATTCCCGGTGCTTGCGGTACAGTGGGAGAAATTCTTTGTACAATTCATAAAATTCAAATAATCCCGGTAGATGATAATACGCTTTCATTTTGACTCCTTATTTTAATCCGTACCAGACTCTCAACAGACTCTAGTATACTTCTACCCAATGTAAGTGTAAATGGATTTTGCATATCGGTCTCCCATTTTTGTAGTAACCGGTTGCCGTTATACAATAAACCCCGGAGCGTATTATATGCTTTGATAGCATATCAATATCACGCTCCGGGGTTTCTATTTACGCCTGATTTAGTTTAAGAAATTCTGTATGATAACTTCCTCTGCCTCTTCCTCTGTAAGTCCGAGTGTACGGAGCTTGAGAAGCTGCTCGTCGTTTATCCTGCCGATTGCTGCCTCATGTATGATAGCCGCATCGATATTTTTTGCCCTGATTTCAGGGATTGAACCGACCTCTGCATGATCCATGATGATAGAATCGCACTGGATATGAGCCTGGCATTTGCTGTTGCCGATGGCATTTGGATGGAAGGTCTGGACTGAGTTTCCTTTTCCTACGGATCTGGAAACAATCTGTGCAGAGCTGTCCTCTCCGTTTAACTGCACCTCGATATTTGACTCCGCCTTCTGCTCTCCATCTGTCATGAGACGCTCTGTGACATAGAGCTTTGCGTCCTTTCCAAGCTCCACATTGGTCTCACGGACTGTAGAATCAACACCCTTTATCTGTGCTGTATCGAGTGTGAAAACAGAATTCTCACCCACAAATATATTTGTTACAGGGTTGAGTACTCTCGCACCTGTTCCGTTTCCCTCGCCGTAGTGCTTTTCCTCATATCTGACATTCGCATTTTTGCCTACATGGAAGGTATGGATGCCGTCGTGTCTGCTCTCGTTGCAGCCGCTGTTGTGGATTCCGCAGCCTGCCACAATCCTTACATCTGCACCATCTTCCACATAGAAATCGTTGTATACAAGGTCTGTCATGCCTGATTTGCTGAGTACTACTGGGATATATACAGCCTCTCCATCCGTCTTTCCATCAATATAAATATCAATGCCGGGCTTGTCCGTCTTTTTCTTTATCTTGATGTGCTCGCTGTCTCCGTGGCAGATTGATGTGCCGTTTTCACGCAGATTAAAGGCACCTGTCTGACTGAATTTACTATCATTTATGACGTCCAATACGCCCTCTGTTACGTTATCAAGCTTTACCATATTATGCTCTTCCCTCCAGTCTCTCTACGCATTTGTGACATTTCTGTACACCATTGAGATAAGGCAGCACCTCGTCCTTTGTGCCGATTTTCTTGATTTCTCCGCCATCAATTATCATGATGCGGTCTGCCATATTAATGATTTTCTCCTGATGTGAAATCACTATGAGGCTCTGCTTTTTCTCAGTATGGATTTCCTCGAATTTCTGTATGAGCATTGAAAAGCTCCACAGATCGATTCCAGCCTCCGGCTCGTCAAATATACAAAGCGAATGCTCCTTGGCAAGCACTGATGCAATCTCAATTCTCTTCATCTCTCCACCTGAGAGTGTGCCGTCAATCTGGCGGTAAATGTAATCCTTTGCACAGAGTCCTACCGCGGTGAGAAGGTCGCAGCACTCCTTGTCTGAAAGCTCATCCTTTGCGGCAAGCTTGAGCAGCTTCATGACGGTCATTCCCTTAAATCTCGGTGGCTGCTGGAATGCAAAGCCTATTCCCGCATTTGCCCTGTGATTGATGTCGAGCTCTGTGATATCCTGTCCGTCAAGTATAATCTTTCCGCTGTCCGGTGTCTGAATCCCTATCAGGGTCTTTGCCAGAGTGGATTTTCCACCTCCGTTTGGTCCGGTGATGACAAGCATTTCTCCGTCCTCTACCTGAAATGATATATTGTTCAGAAGGCATTTCTTTCCGCCCTCATCATCTACGTTTAAAGTTAAATTTTCTGCTTTAAGCACGATTTTCACCTCATTTTTATTTATGATACAGCATAAAATCCTTCTCCTGCTGTTCTAATTACTTTGTCCGTTTACCGTTCATACATCAGTATGCCCGGCAACGATTACAGTATAACATAATAGTAAAGGTTTACAAGGGATAAACTCTCTGGTACTCGCTAAAATACATATTGGGCACGCATACCCCACTTTGGTTTTTATAAATCGCTTGCTTATCTATTAATTTCCCTTATCATTGAATACTCATTGCACAAAGTTCCGTCCTTCTGCCTTATAGCATTAAAATTTATACCTGTAATCCTAAATCCCATTTTTTCATAAAGTGCTCTAGCTCTGCTGTTGCCCTCGATAAAATCCAATTCCATCTGCAATATCTTCGGATTGTTTTCTGCTATTTTTATCATTTCTTGAAACATTCTTGTTCCAATTCCCTGATTCCAGAATTCGCTCAGCAAGCCGATTGCCACACTTGCCCTGTGTCCGGTTTTCACACGGTTATTCCACCAGACCATGCAATTTCCGGCAAGTTTTCCACCTACTTCACAAACTATCATTGCCTGTGCATCTGACGAATTGCAGTTATTGATGAAATCAATCTCCTGCTCGATGGTCTGTGTCTCACATTCTTCCGGTGTCCTGAGTAAGAAATCCGTTTCACCGGTTGACTTTTTCATGTACTCTATAAAAGCTTTGGCATCCTTTTCATTTGCACTTCGCAAAATGGCAGTTCTGCCATCTTTCAATTTAAATTCGATATCTTTTATTGTCATATTGTTTAGTACCAACTTCCTATTGTTTTTGTGTTTTATCTGTGATAAACTATCGGCAATTAATGGTAGTTGCAGCTTAGACAGAGCGAGACGAAAGTTTCCCTCTGTCTATTTTTTTTGTGCTTTTACGTGCATGAAGCCTTGTATACACTTCAAGCCTTTTTCAATTATCGCAGCTATCAAGAGCCTATTGTAACTACTCGTTACAGCTATATTTATTTACATAACAGGAGGATTTAAGAAAAATGCCAAAGAACAGATTACAGGAAACAATCTTTACCATCATGATGGTGCTTGTCATGGTTTATGCCATGATATGCTACAATATTGCCCTTGAAACAGGCGGTATGAAGAACTTTGTTTTTAAGGCCGCATTAGGCGAATTCCCTATCATGATTGTTGCCGGTTTTATCCTCGATACATTCATTGCCGGACCACTTGCCAAAAAATGCGCTTTCAAAATAGTCACACCGGGAAAGGACAGACCTATTGCTATAATCCTTGCAATTTCCGTCTTCTCAATCTGGTTTATGTGTCCTATGATGAGCTTTATCGCTACCATCCTTTTCAATGGTGGTTTTAATTCACAGATATTTGCGACATTCTGTGAGCTCGTCGTAAGAAACTTTCCAATGGCCTTCTTCTGGCAGCTCTTTGTTGCCGGACCACTTGTTAGATTCATCTTTGGAAAAATCTTCCGAGAGAACTAATTTAAATGTAAAAAATGTAAAACCGGGCATAATAGCCTGCCCGGTTTTCACTGTTCATCGTAACTGTTAAGAATCACACCATGCATATTCACACAAAAGCTCATTGCAGGTGTCTTCTCGCTTCTTAGAAAGCTTCATAAAACGCTTTGTCTTAGAAAACTCCGTCTATAAAGCCCTTCATATCGTCCTTAGACACAAGACCAATCTGCTGACCGGCAACCTGACCGCCCTTGATTGCAATAACTGCAGGAATATTCATTATACGATACTCTCTTGCCAGATCAGGATTCTCGTCCACATCAATATTGTAAAACTCCACATCTGTGATTTCATCAGAAAGCTGCTCCATTACCGGCGCAAGCATCTTGCATGGACCGCACCACTCTGCCGAAAAATCAACAATGATAGCCTTATTATTTTTAACCTGTTCAAATTCACTGCTATTAATCTTCTTTACCATAGTTGTTCTCCTTCCATCTGTCGAACGAATTATTTTCGTTGCACCTATACAGCAATAAAAAATAACTGCTATACTATAGTACACCAAATAAGAAATAACAATGCATCAGAAACTTATTATTCGATGTACTAGCACTACTATAATACATAAATCAGATTATGTCACATAAAAATATTATAAACCGTAAAATTTATCATTTATCACGATTAATTCTTTTTGTGCTCTGCCATGTAGGCCTCTATATCCTCTGTGGTTCTGATGATATCCTCCGACAGACACACTGCACCGTCCTCGGTGATAAGCACATCATCCTCAATCCTGATACCGATTTCCCATTCATCTATATACAGTCCCGGCTCGTCACTGATGATTGCTCCCGGACGAAGCCTGCTGTTTGAGTCAACTGTCACGTCATGCACATCAATTCCCAGATGGTGTGACACGCCATGCATGTAATACTTAGAAATTTCTACAGAATTCTTTATCAGTCCAAGTTTCATAAGCCCGTCTGCAAGCACATCCTTACATACTTCATTTAATTCCTTTGTAGTCATTCCCGGCTTTGCAACCTCGACAATCTTTCGGTTTGCGGCAAGCACGATATCATATACCTGTTTCTGGCGCTCGGTAAACCTGCCATTTACCGGATATGTTCTGGTAATATCCGAATTGTAGCCATCTATTCTGGCTCCAAGGTCAAGAAGCACCAGTGTTCCATCCTCCATCGTCTCACGATTTGTGTCATAATGAAGCATTGTTCCATTAATTCCGCTTCCGGCAATTGTAGGAAAAGCTGTCCACTCTGCCCCACCGCGTCTTATGATATATTCAAAGTCTGCCTGTGCCTGATATTCTTTCATGCCCGGCTTTAAATTAGCCATTACATTGCAAAGTCCGTCCTTTGTGATAGCGATTGCCTTTTTGGTCAGCTCAATCTCATCCTCATCCTTCTGCATACGCTCCTCTGCCACAAGTGGGAAAAGATTCTTCACAGCAACTCCCGGATAATCTGTCTTAAATTCATTGGCTTTTACCACATTGTAATCCGGCAAATCCACTTTCTGGTGACGATACGTGTCGAAATATGCTGTGTATACATCCTCGCGCGTCATTATCCTGTCCAGCGTGCTCTCAAGCTCATAAATATATTCTACTTCATCAATTCCTGATATTTTCTCGGCTTCCTCCATAGTCACCTTTCTGCCGTACCAGCGCTCCATCGTAGGGTCTGCCTCCTCTATGAAGAGCATCGTCTTAGCAGGCTCTACACATTTATCCAGGACAAGGACCATGTTGTCACGTCTAAGTCCGGTCAGATAGAAGAAATTGCGGTTAGCCTGTGCTGTGAATAAATCATACTCATCTGCACTCACATGGTGCTCGATGCCTGAGTACAATATTGCTATAGAATTGTCCTCCATCTTGTCTAAAATTCTTTGTCTTCTGCTTTCAAAATCCATTTTGCTGCCTCTTATTCATTATTTGTAATGCCTGTCTTCAAAAATCGCTGACATTCATACGCCCTTACGTTATCACAATATGTGTATTTTTACAAGCCATTTGGACCCGCTAATACAGGAATCAAAGATTTTCTATATTTATATATTTTCTTTCTCCATTTGCATACTCTACATAAGCCTGTTTCTTTTCATTATCATAACCGGCTATAGGTTTTTTACATATTTTCGCTTTATTTATTGCTGCCTTAACAGCTTCAACTGCTCTTTTGTCCATTTCATTATCCGATTCTGTCAATGTACTCTTCTCTTCTTCTCTGGATACAACTTTTATAATTCTACCACTTTTGGTGCTTACAGTTGTCATATAATCACTCCCTCTGTTTTGATTAATATTAAAATATATTATCTCTTATACTTGTTTTCTTTTTATTATAATATTTATTTTATCATAGTTCACACAAAAAAACACCCCAGAACCGAAGTTCTGAGGTGTAATATACTCTTGATATTCTCTTTTCCGAAAAATTATCTCTTTGAGAACTGAGGAGCTCTACGAGCTGCTTTGAGACCGTATTTCTTACGCTCTTTCATACGTGGATCACGTGTTAAGAATCCAGCAGACTTAAGAACCGGTCTGTACTCTGAATCTACCTGAAGGAGTGCACGAGCGATTCCGTGACGGATTGCTCCGGCCTGTCCTGTGTATCCACCACCACGAACGTTAACTAAAACGTCGAACTTGTCAACTGTCTCAGTTGCAACTAATGGCTGGCGAACAACTACCTTTAATGTCTCAAGACCAAGGTACTCATCGATATCTCTTTTATTGATTGTAATCTTTCCTGTTCCAGGTACTAAATATACTCTAGCAACAGATGATTTTCTTCTTCCTGTTCCGTAATACTTTGTAGTAGCCAATTTACTTTACCTCCTATTAAAACTCTAATGTCTCAGGTTTCTGAGCTGCATGTTTGTGATCTGGTCCAGCGTATACGAATAACTTTGTATACATCTGACGTCCAAGAGGTCCCTTTGGAAGCATTCCCTTTACAGCGTACTCGATAACGCGCTCTGGGTGCTTGTTCATCATCTCTCTTAATGTTGTCTCTTTCATACCACCGATATAATCTGAGTGATGATAGTAAATCTTCTGGTCTAATTTCTTACCAGTAACCTTAACCTTGTCAGCATTGACAACGATTACATAATCACCTGTGTCAATGTGTGGTGTAAAGATTGCTTTATTCTTTCCTCTTAATACTTTAGCAACTTCTGATGCTAAACGTCCTAATGTCTTACCTTCAGCGTCTACTACGTACCATTTTCTGTCGATTGTAGCAGGACTAGCCATAAATGTTTTCATCGGTTTTCCTCCTTAAATGATTCGATTACTTTTAATGCCGATGCCTCTTGAAATCGCGTATGTCCGGACGCCACTTCCTTTTTGACATCTTATAGTCCTCTGTTCCATCTCAGATGACTATCATTATCTATACTAAATGGTTGCCGGGGCTTTGGCTTCCATTTATCTACTTTTACAGACCTAGATATTATACTTGCGTAACCGGCTGTTGTCAAGTGTTTTTCACCCTTATTTTCGGCTTTTTATTTAAACTTTTTATTTAAACTTTTTCTTTAAAACTGCATATATACAAAATCAGCCGGATTCACTCCCGGTCCGTAGTAACCGAATATTATTACTATAAAAATGCCAAGATATATTATCGCCCAGCGAAGCGGCAGCTTTCTTGAAAGTATGAAATCGCGCATGTCGAGCTTTTTATTTTCCTCAACGAAGCTGATAAAGAACCACAGCAGCGTACATATTATAAGTAAAAGTATATCGTACTGGTCCAGTCCACATGCTCCGAGATTCAAAATGATGTTGTTTATTCCAAGCTCGCTGATATGGAAATCCGTGACTGATTTAAAAAGCATGTGAAATGCAGTCGACGCATTTGCAGCTATGTCAAAATAGTAGCCTACCAGTATGAGCATAAAGGTCCAAAGCACTGATACAATTGTTGCAAATATGCCCTTTTCCCTTAAGCCGGTCAGCTTAAAAAAGCCGCCTGCCACCTTTTTGTTTACCGGAGCAAAAAGCTCTGCAAGCATGATTACAATGCCGTTCCAAAGTCCGAAATACAGGTATTTCATATTGGCACCGTGCCATACTCCGATGACGATAAATGTGATGACACTCGCGATGCAGCCCGGAAGCACCTTACTGAAATGCGCACCAAATCTCGGCTTTAGCCATTTGCCAAAGTTCAGGAAACGCTTTGAGATTGAAAGCGGGTAGAAGATATAGTTTCTGCACCAGTCTCCCAGAGTCATATGCCAGCGGTGCCAGTACTCTGTGAGTGAGCGCGAAAAATACGGATGGTTGAAGTTTGTTGACATCGTTATGCCAAACATCTCCGCAATACCGCGCACTATATCGATTCCTCCCGAGAAATCCGCATATAGCTGCAGCGCATACACTACTGCCGCAAAAAATACATAGGTGCCCGAAAATTCCATCGGCTTATCCATTACAAAATTGATAATATTTACCGCGCGGTCTGCTATCACAAGCTTTTTCATGACTCCCCAGAGCACCAGAAGCGCACCCTTTTGCAGATTTTCAAGTCTCAGGGAATGTCCCTCGTAAAGCTGTCCAGCAAGCTTATCATATATCGCAATCGGTCCCTGTATTATCTGAGGGAAAAATGATACAAACAGCGCTACCTTAAGGAAATTCTTTTCAGGCTCGACAATTTCCCTGTATACATCCATCACATAGCCCATGGACTGAAAGGTGTAGAAGGATATGCCAAGCGGAAGCAAAAGTCCAAGCTCGCCCGCATATGGTATATATTTAAGGAATGCCAGAATGCCGAAATTGCAAAGCAGCGCAAAAAGCATGACTGCCACTCTCTTTTTTCTGCCCTTTTCCTTGTATTCCTTTCTGGTCTGCCTGTCCCAGTCCTCCTTATGGCTTTTTACGATGGCATTTTGCTTCTTTAACAGCTTGTCAATCCATATTGTTGAGCCATAGGTGGTGCATATTGTGAAAATGATAAACAGCACATACCACTTACATATAATCACATAGTATGCCATGCTTCCCGCCAGAAGCACATACCAGCGGTATTTCTTCGGAAAACAATAATATAGTACAAGCAATGCTATTACAAATATCGCATATTTTAATGAAATGAGTTCCATTTTATTTACTCCAAATCTATTTTCTAATGTAATACTGCCGGACATACTTTAATTAACAGGCAGTATTTATTTTAAAGTCCATACACTATCATGCTATTTTTTAACCGGGGTATTTAACTCCTTTGCAGGCTTTGCATCGTTGTTCGTATCTGCTACCTTATTTGTCGCAAGGCTTGACGAAAAATTATAAGGCAGATAAACGGACATCTCAAAATAATGATTGCCCAGACTCAGATCCGTATCCTTTGCGCAGGCACTTATCACCTTGTCAGCGCGCCTTGCGCACTCGCCCCATGCACTCTGAATCTCCGGTGAGTGGTCTGCATTAAGCCTGTAATTATCAGACAGATATTTTCCCATAAATGCAGTGAATTTGCGGCTTCCATTTATATTCAGGTGCTCTGAATTGTAGAAATCATCCCTACTATTGATTCCGATAAGTTTCTTATCGCCTTCAAAGCTCGCAAAATCATAGCCATAAGACTCCACCAGCTCCTTCACGTCACAAAGCACCTGCGGATTCTTTATCTCCTTCTCATGAGGGAACCTCGCAAAAAGCACCTTTTCCACCCCCTGTGCTTTACAATACTCAAGCAGATCAGTCATATACGCTCTGCTCTTGTCGGTAAAATAGAGCTTTTTCTGCTTGCCTGATGGACAATCGGAATATTTTGCAATAGATGAAAATCCCTTCATGCATGATGTTTTTGCAAAATACATTCCAACTCTTGTGACAAAGGTGTGTGCACACTTGCCTATATCCTTCCAGTTGCTATGATACAGCTTTAAAGGATTTGTAAAGTTGTCCTGCTCATCCTTTGGCACAATCTCTTGTATTGTATCAAACCTGTTTTCCTCATTATGGATATTGTCTATCCAGCTATGCAGCTTTACCGTCCTGTCGTAATAGCTGTCATTTTGTAAAAAGCCATTCACTTCAAAAACCACAACCTTCGGATGCTGTCTGGTGAGAGCTTCTCTGAGCATTGATTTGTACAGGCTGCCGGGCGCTCCTGATACCCCAAGCGAGTATGATGTGTATCCATAATTCTTCCAGGCCTCGGTTGCACTGTAATCAGCGTATACCTCGCTGGCTCCTATCATCATCACATCAATTGTGTTCTTCGGCTCCTTGTAAAAGCCCTCTATAGTCGCAATATTGACAGCATCCGTCATCTTAAAAAATGTCGAGACAAACGAAAACAGCACGACAAATACCAGGGCAAACGCTCCTATACGGATTACTTTACGGTGTCTGCCTTTTCCTTCGTCTGTGCTGTTTATGGCTTTGTCTTTTTTAATTTTCTCTTTTACTTTTGTAAATCTCATAACCGTCTTCATCTCCAAGCTTCTTTTTAACCGTACCATGTATTAACATTAACGACATTATAGCCTATTATTGAAGCTAAAAACGGATATTCCAAAAATCTTAATACAATATTAAAAATCTAAAGCTGTTACTCGTACTTGAGTCCTATCATTGTAAGCCCATGTGCCGGGGCTGTAGGACCTGCTGCTGCCCTGTCTGTTGCGGCTATTATGCCCTTTATCGCATCTGCCGGCATATCGCTTCCACCTATCTTCACAAGTGTTCCTGCGATTATGCGCACCATATTGTACAAAAAGCCGTTTCCTGTCACACGTATTGTGATTATGTCACCGGCCTTTGACACCGTACAGTCATATATCGTGCGGACTGTGGTCTGTGCCTGCGAGTTTGCCGAGCAGAAGCTTGCAAAATCATGCTCTCCTATGAGATATTTTGCAGCCTCACTCATCTTTTCTGTGTCAAGCGGATAATGATAGAAATATGTGTCAAGCCTGCGTGTCGGATTCCTGAACCTCGCATTTAATATACGGTATTCATAGGTTTTACGGCTCTTTGAGAAGCGTGGATGAAAATCATCGCTTACCTCACAGGAATCGACCACCACTATATCCTCCGGCAGCTTCTGATTCAGTGCATACGATATCTTTTCCGCCGGCATGCGGGTATTGGTGTCAAACATACACACATTTCCAAGTGAATGCACTCCCGCATCGGTGCGGCTTGCTCCTGTCACCTTTATATCCTCCTTTAACAGGCGGCTCAGGTGCTCGTTTAATACCTGCTCAATTGTTATGCCGTTTGGCTGTATCTGCCAGCCGCAGTAATTTGTGCCATCGTAGGCTACAATCATTTTTACACGCATATATCTCTCCTGTTATGGCTGCACTATCTATTTCACTATCTGAAAATAAGATTGCCCAGATTCACCGGCAGAAGGATTCTAAGCACTATCACAACCGCTAAAAACGCAAATATGAAAAGATATGCTATTTTATCGTCCTTTTCATATACGAGCGGCTTCATCTTTGTCCTGCCCTCTCCACCATTGTAGCATCTGGCCTCCATGGCCATTGCGAGGTCATCCGCACGCCTGAAGGCCGATACGAAAAGCGGCACTAAAAGAGGCACCATGCTCTTTGCTCTTTTTATGATATTTCCATGCTCAAAATCAGCTCCTCTTGCCATCTGTGCTTTCATTATTTTGTCCGTCTCCTCAATAAGGATTGGAATAAAACGAAGCGCTATCGACATCATCATGGCTATCGCATGCACCGGGACATGTATTTTGTTTAAAAAGCCCAGTGATTTCTCAAGACCGTCCGTGAGCTGGTTTGGTGTGGTGGTGAGTGTCATGAGCGAGGTTCCTATAATGAGCAGCACAAGTCGTATCATCATGGTTGCTGCATTTATCAGTCCGGTGTCAGAAATGTGCAGTATACCGTACTCCCAGATTGTGTACTCTCCCTGTGTGAAAAACACGCTGAAGCATGCTGTAAAAAGCAGCAGTATTATAATGGATTTGAGTCCCTTTACCATGAACTTAAAGGGCACCTTCGAAATTTTTATAACTGCGGCAAGCGCGGCAACTATAAACAGCACACCGGCTATTCCTTTGTAGGAAAACAGCGCAATAATATATATAAGTGTTGCGAAAAGCTTTACTCTTGGGTCCAGTTTATGTATTGGCGACTGAGCCGGATAATACTGGCCTATGGTAATATCACGAATCATTTTTGTATTCCTTCCTCATAATTTGTATCAAAATGTCAGCATTGGTGAGCTATTTAAAGGCTTTTAGTATTGAGTCCCTCGCCTCCGCAACTGTCGTTGCCGAAAGGTCAACCGGTATACCCTTTTTTGCCAGATCATGCATCAGATATGTGACCTGCGGTGCTGCAAGTCCGACTGCCTCGAGCTCCTTGTAGTGTGAGAATACCTCCTTCGGCACTCCGTCAAACATCACCTCTCCTGAATTCATAACAATGATGCGATCCACATACTCCGCAACATCCTCCATGCTGTGTGATACGAGTATGATCGTGATACCCAGATCCTTTTTCATCTGTAAAAGCAGTCCCAGTATCTCATCTCTGCCCGCAGGATCCAGTCCCGCTGTCGGCTCATCGAGTATAAGTACGTCAGGGTGCATTGCAAGTACTCCAGCTATGGCTACACGCCTTTTTTGTCCTCCGGACAAATCAAACGGCGGCTGATAGTAGAGATCCTCCGGAAAATGTACATTCTGCAGTGCCTCATAGGCTCTTAGCTCCACTGTTTTCCTATCGAGCCCCTGATTTTTCGGTCCAAAGCATACATCCTCAAAGTTGGTTGTCTCAAAAAGCTGATGCTCCGGATACTGGAACACCATCCCCACCTTGTGACGCAGCTTGCTTAAATCATAATCATTGTCATATATATCCTGTCCATTATAGTATATATGACCGCTTGTCGCCTTCAAAAGGCCGTTCATATGCTGGATAAGTGTGGATTTTCCCGAACCGGTGTGACCGATTATTCCAATAAACTCTCCATCATTTATCTCAAGGCTTACATCCTTAAGTGCCTGCACCTTGTAGGCTGAGTCGGCACTGTAGCAATAGTTTATGTGATCTAGAATTAATGACATATTTTCTCCCGCCTATCTGTTTTTCAGCGCAACAAGCGCATTTACAAGTTCTTCTCTCGTCAGGATTCCATCAGGGATATCAAGCCCTGCCTTTTTGAGCTCGTCGGCTACCAGTGTCACCTGCGGCACATCAAGCCTGTGCTCCTTCAGCTCGTCCACTCTTGAAAAAATCTCACGCGGTGTGCCGTCCATGACCACCTTGCCCTTTTCCATGACATAGACATGGTCTGCGCCGACCACTTCCTCCATGTAATGGGTGATGAGAATGATGGTCACGCCCTTTTTCTTATTGAGCTCATGGGCTGTGGCTATGACCTCCTTGCGGCCGTTTGGGTCAAGCATGGCTGTAGGCTCGTCAAATACTATACATTTTGGCTCCATTGCCACAACTCCCGCGATTGCCACACGCTGCTTCTGTCCTCCGGAGAGCTTGTTCGGTGAATGTGTGCGGTACTTTGTCATACCGACAGCCCTTAGCGCATAGTCCACGCGCTGCCAGATTTCATCTGTCGGCACACCGATATTCTCAGGTCCAAAGCCCACATCCTCCTCCACGACATTGGCGATAATCTGATTGTCGGGATTCTGGAAAACCATACCTGCACTTTTCCTGACAGGTATGACATTCTCTTCCTTTGACACATCCATGCCATCCACCCATATGGTGCCGTCGCTCGGCGCAAGAAGTGCATTGATGTGCTTTGCAAGAGTTGATTTTCCTGAACCATTGTGACCGAGGATTGCAATAAACTGTCCCTCTTTTATGTCGAGGTTTACGTTGTCGAGTGCTGTAGTGATTGACTCTACATTGCCTTCCTCGTCTCTTCGTATAAATTCATGTACTAATTTGCTTGTTTTAATTATGCCCATTTCTTTTTCCTAAAAATCTACCGTATTTACAATTATCATAGCTGTTAAAGCCCAAACAGCTGCCAAGAATGTGCGCTTTGCCGCTTGATTTAGTCATCCCAGCTCAGGTGATGAAGCTCTCCCTCAAGCCTCATATGATCAAAATTATTCTGTCTCAATGCCTCGTAGAGCACGATAGCTACTGAATTTGACAGATTAAGTGACCTTGTCTCACCTATCATCGGTATCCTGATGCACGCATCCGGATGCTCCTTTAGTATCTCCTCCGGAATGCCTGCGCTTTCCTTACCAAACATAATATAGCAGTCTGGCTCAAAATGAGCATCAGAGTACACATGTCTGCCCTTTGTTGTCGCATAATATATCTTTGCGCCCGGATTTTTCTCAAGGAAATCCTCCCAGTCCACATATGTGGTGACGTCAAGATCCTTCCAGTAATCCATTCCGGCTCTCTTTAGTGCCTTCTCTGAAAGTGAAAATCCAAGCGGCTCTATAAGATGAAGCCTCGTGCCTGTCGCGACGCAGGTTCTTCCGATATTTCCTGTATTTGCCGGAATTTCCGGCTCATGTAACACTATGTTCAGCTTTGCCATTTTGTCTCCTGTCAATTTAAACTATTTATTATCCATCCCGGCGCGAAGCTCTGTTACAAACTCCTCAATGCGGCCGAGCGCCTCCTTTAAATCATCAAGCGAATATGCATATGATATACGTAAAAAGCCCTCACCGCACTCTCCGAATGCAGTTCCCGGAACCACGGCAATCTTCTTGCTGTTTAGAAGCTTTGTGGCAAACTCATCGGATGTCATGCCAAACTCCTTGATGCTTGGGAACGCATAAAAAGCCCCGAAAGGCTCAAAGCACTTAAGCCCCATCTCCTTAAAGCGGTGAAGCACATAGCGTCTGCGGCCGTTGTATTCCTCCCTCATCTGTGCAACATCCTCATCGCCGTTTTTCATAGCCTCGACAGCCGCATATTGGCTCGTGGTCGGCGCACACATGATTGCAAACTGATGAATCTTTAGCATCTGCTTTAGAATTGTTTCAGGTGCACACGCATATCCAAGCCTCCAGCCTGTCATGGCATAAGCCTTGGAAAAACCGTTTATGAGCACTGTGCGCTCCTTCATTCCCGGAAACGATGCTATAGATACATGCTTATCCACATATGTAAGCTCCGAATAAATCTCGTCACTTATCACAAACAGATCATGCTCTTTAACCACCTGAACGATTTCTTCAAGGTCTGCTTTTTCCATGATAGCGCCTGTAGGGTTATTAGGGAAAGGCATGATAAGTATCTTTGTCTTTGGAGTGATAACAGCCTCAAGCTCCTCGGCTGTCAGCCTGAAATCATTTTCCTCCTTGAGCTCCACAATCACAGGTGTGCCACCTGCCAGCACAGTACATGGCACATATGAAACATAGCTTGGCTGTGGGATAATCACTTCATCTCCCGCATCGAGCATGGCGCGCAGTGCGATATCTATAGCCTCGCTGCCGCCGACAGTTACCATGATCTCTTTGTTGTAATCATATGTCATGCCGTATCTTCTGTCGAGATATCTTGCAATCTCAACCTTTAACTCCTTGAGTCCGGCATTTGAGGTGTAGAAGGTGCGTCCCTTTTCAAGGGAATATATGCCCTCATCCCTGATATGCCACGGTGTGTCAAAATCAGGCTCACCTACTCCGAGCGATATCGCATCCTTCATCTCGCTCACTATATCAAAAAACTTACGGATGCCCGATGGCTGGATAGTCTTTATGGTACTGGATAAAGGGTCTCTCATTATGACATAATTCCCCTTTCATCGGATTTGACAGGTGCCGCCATGATAGTTCCATGGTCCTTGTATTTCTTCAGAATAAAGTTTGTCTTTGTCGAAAGCACCTGATCCAGTGTAGAAAGCTTATCTGTCACAAACTGTGATACCTCGCGCAGAGTCTTGCCCTCGAGTGTGACCATGAGGTCGAAGCCGCCTGAGATAAGGTATACAGACTTCACCTCAGGATAGTTGTATATACGCTCGGCAATCTTGTCGAAGCCCATGCCGCGCTGTGGTGTCACTCTGACCTCTATCATGGCTGTGACCTTCTCAAGGCCTGCCTTGTCCCAGTCAATCAGTGTGTGATATCCGCAGATGACATTCTCCTGCTCCATAGCAGCAATCTCGTTTACCACACTTGCCTCATCCACACCAAGCATGATTGCAAGCTCCTTCAGGTTTATCCTGCTGTTTTTCTCTATAAATGTTAATATCTTTTCTCTCATGATATATAGTCTCCTGATTGTTACTGTTCAGACGCAAGCTTGACACCACGCTGTCAAGCTATGCGCCATAGTGTTAATTATTGAGTGATTACAGCCCCTGCCTCGTAGAGGCATTTTAAATGGGCTGTAATCGTTGCTGGTCACACAGTTAGGTGTGAACAGTAACTCCTGATTCAAACATATTAGTTGAAAACCTTGTATATCTCGTCAGTCTGGGCAGTCTCCAAAAACCGTCTCTCCTCGCCGGAAATCAGCACTCTGTCGTTTGAATCGGTTGTGGCACCGACTATAACAGCATTTTGTCCTGTTTTCTCAAGCTCTCTGAGCACGCGGGTACCATCTGCAGCTATGATTATCAGACTTCCTCCTGACAAAAGCTTATACGGGTTTATGTCAAAAAATTCACTTATTTCAATCGTATCCTGCCTGATAGGGAGCTTCTTTAAATCGATGTCAAGACCAATTCCCGAAGCCTCTGCCATATCCCAGAGTGCTCCAAAGATGCCTCCCTGCGAAGCGTCATGGATTGCCGCCACACCGGCGCCAATCGCGGATGCGGCCTCCATTGCAGTGGAAATATGGTCTATATATGCTGCTGATTTATCTATAAATGCCTTGGAAAATCTCGTTTCAAGCTCGGCTCTTTTCTCATTTGCAAGAATTGCGGTGCCCTCAAGCCCCACATAGCCTGTCACTATTATGTCCATGCCAGGTGCTGCTGCCGACGATGGTGTGAGCATCTGCTCATAGGCCTCACCTATTGCTGTAACTGTCACCACGATATTCTTCACCGCACGGCTCACCTGTGTATGTCCGCCAAGCACCACAATGCCTGCTTTCTCACATACAGCATCAATCGCTCTCACCGTCTCGCGAAGCACGGCTTCGTTTTCTGTGGTAGGTACAAGCAGTGCCAGCTCTATCCCAATAGGACTTGCCCCCATGGCATAAATATTGTTCAATGCATCATAAACTGCGCAGTTAGCACGCACATGCTTATCCGATACATCAAGTGTGAACGTCTGGGTAGCAGTAACTAACTTGGTTTGGTCGCCTGCCTGCATGGAAATCACCGCACAGTCCTCACCTACTGCCGGTTTAAAAAGTATTCTGTCGCTTGTGGTATGAAGTTGTTTTAAGACAGAGCGCTTTAAAACCGACTCTGATATTTTACCGTTTTTCATGTGTTTTCCTGTTCCTAATAATATGCTGTGTATACTGTTGCAGCCCGGTGCATTGATTGCAAATAACTACATCCGAAACAACTACCTGCGGGCATTTACTGCGTCTGTTCTGCCGACTGCTGTGTCTGGGTGCCCTGTGCCTGCCCTGCCGCATTCGGGTCTGTCGGCTGTGTCTGCCCTGCCGCATTCGGATCCTGTGTCTGAGTTTGTGCTGCCTGTGCCTGAACCGCTGCTGCCGCAGACGCTGCAATAGATTTAACCGAGCCCTCATCATTAGCCGCTGCCGCCGCCTGAAGCTGCGCAACAACCTCCGCTGATGCTCCTGCTGTACCAACCGTCACGATTTTTGGTGATGACTTGTACTTGCTGTTGTTGAATACCTCATCACTCTGCACTGTACCATCGACTGTGACCGTCTTCCAGAGCCTTGCGGTAAGTCCCTTGTGCGCAGACTGCTCGGTGTTGAAATAACCGACCGGCTGACCTGCATCAAACTTAAACTGCGTAACCGGATCCTCCTCGGAAATCGTCTCACTTCTGAATGAAATTTCCCTGTTTGCCGGTCTCGTCTCCACTCCGTACACATTGAAGGTGATGACTCCACCACTGCAATAGCCCTCTATATACACCGGACTGTCCAGATTATTTTTAAACCTAAGATCCTTGTAGGTACCTGCGATTGCCGCATCGTCAGATGGCTTTACATAGTTTACTATCATGGAATGGTTGTAGCGCTGCACTATGTCAAGCTCAGCCCTTATAACCGCATTGTAGAGTGTGGTAGCAACCTGGCACACGCCTCCGCCTACCGAGTCCACTACCTGACCGTTCTCGTATGCGCCTGCTATCTGATAGCCGTTATCAGTTGTGATAGGGCTGATAGCCTCGTAAACCGAGAACTGCTCACCCGGATATATGACACTGCCGTTTATCAGGCTGCACGCGTTCTTTACATTGGCTGCACGCCCTGCTGCCGAGCTGCTGAAATCTGTAGAAAAGCCTCCCAGATTATCCTTAATCTTTGAGAGCTCCTCCTTTGAGCCCCTCGGCTGGACCGTATTTGTGACCAGCTCTATCTCATTCGCCGAACCATCCCAGCTATTCTGCAAAAAATCATTTATGGCATAGACAGATTTTACCACATCAACCTCTTTGCCTTCCTGTCCCGGGACAAAATCGAAGCTGTCACCGTTTCTCTGCAGCGAATTGTTAACTGCCTTTATATTGAGCTCGTCGCTCTTGCCATAAATCATATTTGCGGTCTTTTGTTTATCAACCGACAGATACATATTGACGGCAACATTGCCCTTTTTGAGCTCCTCTGACTCCACAAATCTGTCAATCAGGCTGCCCTCATGGCACACTGAAAGAGCCTCGTCCACCGCTGCATCAGTGTCCGCCGAAACAGACATTTCCTGTGCTGTTGCATCAAATGAACCATTGGCACCCTTTAATGAAAAGGATGTATCCTTTATGCTGTCAACATAGGCATCAACTGCTTTTTTTGCTTCTTCCTTTGTCATACCGCCTACATCCACACTGCCAATGCACACACCCTCTGTAATTGTCTGTACCTTTGCCTTCTTTGTGCCTGACGAACCGCTTGCATATGCACTTACCATGCCTGATGCTGCCACAAGCACAAATGCCATTGTACCCAGTAATAATGCTTTTTTATTAATCTTCATTTCCGCTTCCTTTTCATGAGGCTGTTAAAAGCGCCCCTGTCATCGCTTAACTGAACTGCATTTTATATCATATTATCATATTTTTTCCATATTTCAAGAAAAGCTATACAAGACTTGACACAAATGTTGTCACGAGCATCGCTGCTATAACCACTATTATCACTATAGCAACCACCTTCTGATTTCTTTTTTTATTAAAATCGTACATACTATTCACCTCTGTTCAAAAATGAGTTATACTATTTTCATATATGAGAAAGGATTTTCCAACATATGATTCCAATTTGTCTAATTTTATTCATTTTATTTATTGCAGTGATTACTTTTGCCATAAAGAGAGCTGATTCTGCCCAGGCAAAGGTCACCGAGGAGTTCTGGGAAAAGGAGCGCAAAGCCAACTCAACCCTCCGCGGAGATACCACTGACCTGTGTTATATTACCATACCGGAAAAGTTTTTTCCATTAAATAATGATAAAATAAATGATTTAAGGGATAAAACCCTTGTCAATCTCACCGGAATGACAAACACTGATTTAAAGCTTAAATATGGCATTCTCAATTTTAAAAAGCTGTCTGAATATGATGATAATTTCACGAAATTTGTTTCAATGCTGCCGGACTATTACAATAGGCTTAAGGATGCAGGCTATGAATCGCTAGGCAATGAACTGCTTGAGCTTGCAGTGGAGCAGGGTGCCGATTCAAAGAATGTATACAGTCTGTTAGCCAACGCCTTCATCAGCATGTCAAAAGCTGACAGGCTTGCAGAGCTTATCGAGAAAGCAAAGCAGCTCAATTCTCTTTCAAGGGATGGAATCGTTTCTATGCTTGAGAGCCTACAGGCTGATACCGCCTCGGCCGGTAATTAATTTGCGTTATAGCTTATTTGGTTGTAGCTTATTTTCGTTATAGCTTATTGTATTATAACTTATTATATTGAAACTTATTCCGATCCATCCACACACCTATTAATATATCTGCTACGATATTCATCGTACAGCCTTGAAGCCTGACTTCTGGTCAGGTTGTCCCACGATATGACATCTGCTATCCCATACTCAGCAATCAACTCCTTTAGCTGTCTGACCTGATGTGCTGTGGCAGGTGTCTGTTTTTTTGCCTTGTATACAAGCGGCTTTGACTCCACCGGCTCCCCCTTTTCATCCATCAGTGCAAGCAGCTTTTCAAATATCTGCTTTGTCTCTATCGCATCATCGAGCGCCCTGTGGGCATTTTCCCTGTTTACACCAAAATACTCGCACAAATCCTCCAACTTCTTCGACTGCTCAGCAGACAGACATTTTCTAGCTATTTTCAGCGTATCATATGCATTCAGCGAGAGGGTTCGCTTATGATTTACTGCCCACTGCTTTAAAAAGCTGTAATCAAAGGTCACATTCTGCCCGAGTATGATATCATCTCCGATAAAATTAAGCAGGTTATCCACAGCCGCGTCCATATCTGCCGCGTTTTCCACATCACTGTCGGTGATTCCCGTTAATTGCTGCACACGCTGTGGAATATGCTGCTTAGGATTTACCAGTGTGGATATCGTATCCACTATCTCGCCGCCACGCACGCGTGCCGCACCTATCTCTATTATCTTGTCATTTTTAGCTGAAAGCCCTGTCATTTCAAGGTCAATCACCGTATAATTTTTTATATTATCTATGTTGCTCATTTTTCTTAGTCCGTAAACCTTCCCGGCTTTTACCGCTATAGCCATATCGCGTTACTGTTATTCTATATACTCCACCAGCGCCTGGTGATCAAGCGGGTCTCTCATGTCGTAGTGGAAAAGCGCCCACACCGGCTCCTTATGATACTTTGGCAGCTCATCCAGCTTGCGCGTGTGCTTGTCAGGAAAAATATAGTGGAACGGCTCCACATGCGACAGCTTTCCATTCTTACAATATGCATGTGTCATGTGCTTGAATTTGCCTATATCTGTGGCCCACACCGGGCGGCTCTTGCAGTTCTCACGATAGTACAAATCAAAGATGAGTGACTCCTGAATCATGCTGTAAATCTGCGCATTTTCATCAAAATCAGTATTATCTCTATCTCCGTCATTTTCGGATAATCCCACAGAAGTCATAGCATCGCTGTCACAGCCATGCAGGTATAAAGCCAGAAACTCAAGCAGTATCTCGCACCTTCTGATGCGCGAATGGCTCATTCCAAAATAGCCGTTTGCCTCATAAAAATCTCCAAGCTCCTGAAAAAACTCAAACGCACTGTCAAAAATACACTCCATGAGCTTCATCGTAATCTCAAACTGTCCGCTGTTGTAATACACCTCAAGCATATCCTCGACGCGCTTAATCTTTATCACATCATCAAACGAAAGCCATTTTGTGGACATTACCTCATACGGTGGCTTGTCATGGTACACAATACCATATTCCGTGGCATGCTCAAACATGTACGAGCCCTTGAGTACCTTTAAGAATCCAAGCTGCAGCTGGTTTGGCTTAAGCTCATAAATCTCATCAAAGGAATGCCCAAAGCTGTCATAATCCTCATACGGAAGCCCTGCAATCAGATCCAGATGCTCATGGATATTGTTGCCACTTTGAATGAGCCGTACAACCTCCTTAAGCCTCTCAAGCTTCATAGTCCTGTGAATCTCCTTAATCGTGACCTCATTGGTGGACTGCACACCGATTTCAAGCTGTATCAGCCCCGGCCTCATATCAGAAATCAGCTCCTCCTGATTCAGCAGATCCGCCGATATCTCAAAGTGAAAGTTTGTCACACCATTGTCATTTGCCTTTATAAAGCGCCACAGCTCCATTGCATGAGCATGATTGCAGTTGAAGGTTCTGTCCACAAACTTAATCTGTGGCACCTTCTGGTCTATGAAAAACTTAAGCTCCCTTTTGACAATCTCAGTATCCCTGAAACGCAGTGTCTTATCCACCGATGACAGACAATAGCTGCACGAAAACGGACATCCCCTGCTGCTCTCGTAGTAGATGATGCGGTTTGAAAAATCGTCAAGCGTATCATAGCAGAATGGGATTTCACTCATGTTTTTGATTGGGCGTGGACTTGTGAATACTATTTCATCCGCTTTGCAGCCTGCGTTGTTCACACTTGTTCTATTACTTGTACTATTACCTGTGCTGTTTTTTCTGAAAGCAATGCCTGCAATATCACTCAGCTTTCTTTTATGCGCATAATAACCGCACAGCTCTCTAAAGGTATCCTCACCCTCGCCTATCATCACACCGTCTATGTATGGATTTTCCCGCAAAAATGCCTCCACCTCGTAAGACACCTCAGGGCCTCCAACCCATATCGGCACTGACGGACAAAGCTTTTTATACTCGCGTGCAATATCAGTCACATAATCAATATTCCATATATAGCACGAAAAACAAAGTACGTCGGGCTTTCTCTTGTAAAGCTCCTCAAGAATGTAATCCTTTTGATTGTTTATCGTGTATTCCGCAAGCTCCACAGCATCCCTGTACTCCCCGGCACAGGCGCGCAGTGAGTAAACTGCGAGGTTTGAATGTATGTATTTCGCATTTATTGCTGTCAGTAAAATGTTCATGGTTTCTCCTTAAAAAATGACCCTTGAATGTAGACTTTATGCGACATTCAAAGGTCTGCTTCGTATTATTACAGCATCCGTTCAATTTTATTTTTTTAACAGCTGCATTGGTACAAATTCAATTTTCAACTGCATCCCCATTCCATGCGCAAGCCTCTTTAAAAGTTTCAAAGATGGATTTCTCGTTCCATTCTCAAGCTTACTAATATCCGCCTGATCAATGCCTGTACGTGCTGCAAGCTCCTTTTGAGTCAAATTATTTTTAATGCGAGCATCTATCATAGCCCTTATGACATCCATCTCAGGCTGGAGATCGTCCCACTCTTTTTTTACGTCAGGATTTTTAAGCTGCTCCTGTAAATAATCATCATATCTCATATTATTTACCATGCCTTTCTATATAATCCCTTCTCCATTGTTCTCACAAAATATTATATGGTATTTTTACCATATTGTCAAATCAGTTACTTTAATTTACATCGACATATTAACAAGCCTGTCGTACATACCACTTGCAAACAGCACCATCATGCCAATCGTGCAGATGACCGACAGCACAAAGCCTATTATCGATGTAATCAAACCGGCAGTTGCTATTGCATTGTTATACTGCTTTGCCTTTTTTGACATTTTGGAAGCAAGCATGCCGACAATTCCAAGTCCCATCAGATATCCAAAAAATGAGAAAATAATACTGCAAATGCCAAGCACCAGTGAAACAACTGCCAGCTTAGCGCCCTCCCTCTCGTCATCTATGATAGTTTCATTATTGTAGAGTATCTCAAGACGGATACGCCTTGATTTACGCAGCATAACAAGCATAGGAATACCTAGTACGACAAATGCGATACAGTTCATTGCCGAAAACTCATTAATCCTGTCAGCTACTCCTCCTCCCTCAAATATTCCCGATGATAAAAGTCCTCCCATATCTACAACAGTATGGAAAATGGCAAGCATCCAGAAATTGCGTGTAGACGCGTATATCATGCAAAACAGCACACCCATGAGACCTGCTGAAATAACCTGTATCAGACAACTGCTGAACTTCACCCCTGCGCCCATATTGGAAAAATGCATCAATCCAAACAGTACGCCTCCCAAAACTACGGCTCCTGTGATTCCACCTTTCGTCTTTGGAAAAGCTCTCAGCAGCAGATTAAACACCACGCCTCTGAACACCAGCTCCTCAACGAGTCCTACAAGGCAGACCGCGATAAAGAAAAAGATAATGTTGTAAATTGCCTTCACATCACCATGCTCACTCAAAAAGCACAAATAAATGCCTGAAACAACAGCATACAAACAGTACACTATGAAAAAACCGCCTGTGTATAAGCTTCTTGTCCATCCTGCTGCATTTTCCTTAAAGATATCCCACAGCCCAAATATATATGTGATGCCAAGAAAAATAACTAAAACAACTGTCTCCACAATAGCCTGCAGCAGATAATCATCCGCCTTTTCCATGCCCGGAATCAGTCCCAGCACTTTTCCGCTCCACTGCAAGGGTGCAATGAAAATAAAAACTGCAAGAATGGCAAATATTATATTTGCCGGTGCCGAAAGGTTTCTCAATTTCTGTTTCATAACTTTAAATCTCCTCATTTGTGTTTAATTTGATATAAAAATATTCTATAGCATTTACTTTGACATTACAAGCTCCGGATAATCAAAATTCCTATCTATTATTTTACTTGAATTGAGCACTCCGTCAATGTCTAAAAAAAATCAGCCATTTACTGTCTTTCCGTAATGGTTAATGACACTCCGATTTCTGCCACAGGCGAGGAAATTGAGGATATAAAATGGACATTCAGAAGGACAAGAAAACCAAAGAAAATATAAAAGGAAAAAGAAAGAGAGGGCTCATCGTCCCTCTCTTTCTCGCCTATCAGTATGTCATCTACCGATGTGTGCAACAACCTGCTCAAGGCATACAGATTGTCGACCGTCGGAAGGCTCTCACCGTTCTCCTATTTCGACACCGCCTGTCTTGTCACATTACATGCCTCAGCAATGTCATCCTGTGTAAGCTGATTCTTTTTTCTGTAAAACTTAATATTGTCACCTATCAAAATAAATACCTCCAATTCAATTTATACCCAAAATTATACCGACAGGTGGCTGAAAGTAAAGAAAACATTGGTTGCAAATGCGCAACTTTGGGAGGGTTGCTATTCAATCTTGCTTTTTATGTCTATAAAGCATATATCTTTTCTGTCCCAAGATGCTCAAATGGTCTAAACAGTTCTCTTAAGGAATCTGACTTCGACCAATCAATCTTAGAAACAAATGTTCCAAATGAGCGCATTGCATTTTTAGGATTTACCTGATTGAGAAGAAATTTCCATTTCCATTCCCATACACGCCTTCTGCTTTGATTCCGTCTGTGTCTTTTCTTTCACCTCTTCCGCAGCGTACACTCCCTGTTGTGTTTTCTTTGAAAAAAAGACGGACATACATGCCCGCCTTCTCCATGGTTATTTTCTCGTTTCATTTTTTAACTATCGTTTCTATGAATTCAAATTTTCTCTGCGTTTCTTTACAGTAATAATCAATCCCGTTCCGGAAAGAATTAATAGTATAAACAGCCATACACTCGGTGTGTTGTCCCCGGTTTTAGGTGCAGTCACATCCTTCTTATCAGTTCCACTCGATGGCTTGTCATCAGAGGAATCGCTATTGTTATTGTCATTCTGGTTGTTATTACTGTTATCAGAGGTATTTGCTTTGATGGTAAATGTGGTGCTTGCAGAACCATCCGTCCAAAGGATTTCAACTGTATTGGTTCCTGCCGAAAGTGTATTCAGGTAGGAAGCTTTCAGTGTGATAATGGTAGAGCCTTCCTTTGCAGTGTAGTTGCTCCTGTCTATCAAATTTCCGTCCACCTTAACTCCGGTAAACTTGGAGAAGTCTCCGTTACCCCGGATGGTGATATTACCATCACTGTCATGCGTCCAACTACTGTTTGCTCCATCAATAATCTGATAGGTGTTATTCGGTGTGTCAGGATTATCGGAACCGCCCGCATCCTGTACGGTCAATGTTGCGGAATTACTCTCTACGTTTCCTGCGCTGTTTGAAACAACACACTTATACTTAAATCCGTTGCAGCTTATATTGACTGTGGATGTGGTATAGCTCGTTGCCGTTGCACCGTCAATGTTTACCCATCCTTTCCCATCATTTCTGTCTATCTGCCACTGATAGGTAAGATCTGTACCGCTTGCTGCTATGGTAAAGGACGCAGTCTCACCTACCTTCACTGTCGCATTTCCAGGCTGTGTGGTTATGCTTGGTGCAATCACATCCGGCACATCCGGTGTCTGGCTTTCCTGTTTAAAGGTAACTTCTATGGTGTGATCAGTATTCACATCACTAAAGGTGTAGCTTGTGGTTGCTGTCACTTCCGAACCATCCACCTTTACGTCCGCAATATAATATCCTTCGTTCGCCTTGATTATATATGTAAGCTGACCTGCGGCAGATACCGTTGTCGTGCCACCGGGAGAGATTGTTCCACCGATACCTGCCGTTGCGGTAATCTTGTAGCTTGCTGTACCGCTCGGAGGCGTTATCGGCGCTGTATCCTCCGTAAAACTCCAACTTCCACGGAATACCACGGTTGTGCCGTTTAGGTTGCCGGCATCCCAGCCCGAAAAAGCCCATGTGCCGTTTTTACCATCCTTTTGTGCCTGAATGCGTGTTGTGGAGGTATATTTCTTATCCACAGCCGCCTTCGCCTGTTGCACACTCGAATAGGAGCTGCTATTTAGCGGCAGCGTTGCGCCTGTCGGGAATACAGAGCCCCAATTGTATTGCACCGTATAATTTTTTGTCACCGGCGGCTCGGGGCGTTCCTCAGACCTTTTATAAATATAACGAATCGTCATACCACTGTTCGGGACAGCATTTTCCATCCCCTCCGCTTTAACAAAAGTGTAGCCGTGCAGTTCCTGCGGCGGCTGCCAATCAACCTTTTTGCCTACCGGAACAGTAAAGGTAGTCGGCATGGTGTTTGGAACATCTGTGCCATCCTCCAGCTGATATTGGATGGTGACATTGACATAGCGCTGCTGCTCCGTATCATCATCAGCCAATACCTCGCCTGTCGCATGATCTACAATCTCAAAGCCGATGGTATCGCCGGATTGCAGAATGGCATTCTCCGGAATCGTGTAAACCAGAGAGCAGTTGACAAGGCCGGAATTAAAGTCGCTGCCCTCGTAATCCAACGCACCCTTTGTCCAGAATTTGCTTTTCTCTTTCCAAACAGGGATGTCAAACTCCTGCGTAGTGAAAACCTGCTCCCCATCTGTCGTGACCGCTTTTTCGCCGTTGGAATGTTCCACCCACAGGCGCAGGGTCACAGTCTTCGCTTGGGTATTCGAAAGATTTTGTATAATGGTGCGCAGCTCAACCTGCTGCCCCTTCATGCTGCTATAATCAAAGCTGTTTTTACTGCCGCCGCTTAATAGACGGCTATTCCTGTCATTTTGATAGCTCGCATATGCGGAGGAATTCGCTGCCTCAAAGGCAGAAGGATCTTTTGTGGGATTTCTGTAACCGCCGATATACTTTTTCACCTCAGGAACAGCCACATAAAGCGCAGGGGGATTTGTAATGAGCTGACTCATGACCTTTATGCCCTGTAGCTTGCACACATCGCAAAAATCATTCTGAAAGGTCTCTCGCATCAGACAATCCCTGCTGGAATTATAGGTATAAGGATAGTAGTCAAGATGCGGGCAGGTATAGGTATTACGGAAGCCAAGCAGCTGCTTCCACTTCACTTTCGTGGGATCTTTTGTTGCAGTCATATTCAGTGATGTAGTGTAATTCCACTCATCTACAGGAACAGTGCTATAATTATATTCATCTCCCAGATGGAACAGACCGTGTCCCAGTTCATGCCGCTGGGTAAACGCAGAATATGCGTTTCTCGCTGACGCAACAATATAGTGAATACCATATTGTTTATTATCATGAGAGCCACCGAAATACTCACCGCTATTCGCCAACACAACGAATTGGTTGATATTTTCATACACATAATCATACTGTCTATAATTATGATCCATCGTGTTTTCGTTTGGATGCGTTTCATTAGGAATATGTGCGTCATGAATCTTCTCGATAAACGCAGGGCCTATGATGCGCTCCAAAACATGGTTGCGCCAGTTCCCTTTGTTAGTAGAAATTCCTCCTTTGGCGGTCGCAGCAAAAAATGTGCTGGTACCGCCATAGCCATCCACCGATGCCGTGCAGAGTGCATAGACATTAAAGCGATCCGCCATGCTGCGATATGGCTCTATCTGCAATACCTCCCCCCACAGCTTTTTTACATCCTCGACAAACTGCTTTTGCTGGCTTTTGGTGTAGCCCTCGGCGCAGTACACAATCACCATGTTCTCCTTATCGCTGCGAGGCTTCTGGATTGTATACACCGGTACGGTTACATTTGCATATGCAGGATCCTCAGTGTAGAGGGTACTCATCTCCAGCTGTAGATACTCATCCGTGTTCACATTCCAGTCACCATTCACACCCTCTCGCACAGCGCCGGATATGCCAATGCTGTCATCCGGCGCATCCGGTGCGGAAACAACATAGGGGTCCTGTGCGCTCTGTCCTGTGCCGGATGATACGGTGTAATTTTCCGTATTCAGATAGAAGGCAGGACGAACGCCGTAATATCCCTTATAGGGTGCGTCACGCAAAATATTCCCTTGAGGGGTCACAAATCGCATATCATGGTTACAGGTTGTAATCGGTGTACGCAGCCAATAGTTCCATGCTACACCGCTTCTGTTTTTTGCGATATGGTAGCCGTTCAGGTTATCATTAACCGTTTTGAGCTGCTGAACATCCAGCAGAAAAACTCTATCCCAAATATATTCATAATGGGCACTGTCATACCCATCCGCTACCGTATCAATTGTGGTGTTATAGGGAAGATCAACACCGGCTGCGTCGATATAACCTGCCGTATACTCCGGATGGGAAACGATAGAACGCTGCTTCACCGTTCGAATCGCTCCCAGCTCATCCGAACGAAAGCTGCGAAGGAAACCCTCCTTTTGGTCATATGCTGCCGTTTTAGGATAGACAGAATCCTCTGTTGGCGGATTTCCGCAAAGCCATTTCACTTTTCCTGCTTCAGCGTTGGAATTGAGCCAAGAACGTATGTTGCTGTCTCTCCAGTGGTTAGAACCAAAATTATCTCTCCAGCTATTGCGCCGGTGCGAGCCTGTTTCGGCATTTTTGTTGGTTTTTGCATCATAGGGCATGTAATCACACAATACTCTATCCGAAAGCATCAATGGCCCATTGCTATCCTTCGCTACACAACGCCACACAATTGGCTCTCCCCCATAAGTACCCATCTGAATGTAGTCACCAATTTCGATGGTTGGCTTGTTATCTGCCGCCCTAACCTGCAAAGGGCATAGCACCAAAATTACCGCAAGCAGCAGAGATACCGTTCGTTTGCCATATTTATGTTTGATAATATTCATAAAGTCCTCCTTTTGTCATTCTCTCCTGAGCGTCATTCACGGTCAGTAGGCTTCTACCCCCCCATTTTTGACATATGTCAATTTATACAATTGCTGCATCATCGATATTCACTTCATTTCTACTTGAGTTATTGCAAAAAATAGGTCTTTCTGCGATAACCCCTTGTGCCAAATGCTGAAACACCTTCATAAAGATGTAATAGCTTATTTATTTTAGAAAAGTATCCGACAAAAAACTCTACACTTCCGACAAAAAATATATATATTTCTCAAAATATATCATGGCGATGTACATTTGTCAATGATGTGACACCTCAAGATCACCACAGTCCTGATACTTCTTATACATGTCATTGATATAAATCGTAGGCGAAATATTCCTGCCTTCCTCTCGTAAGATGATGCCATCAAGAGTCACATTCACCTTTTCCACGGGTTCTGCCACAAGCTCCATTCCTTTGAACTTCTCAGGCATATAATCCATAAACTTTTCTTTTACTACTTCCTTAAAAATCTCGTAATTCATCATATTACGGTTCCT